>ULQT01006377.1_pt1 | contig 16063 bp, 15 predicted proteins | sample 1954791 | NCBI WGS metagenome assembly ULQT01 (sample SAMEA4835663, study PRJEB28245) | human gut metagenome | biome: gut microbiome; material: fecal sample | place: Denmark | collected 2008 | reverse complement strand
AATTTTTCCGTCTGCGCACAAAACATCCGCCTGCCGGAAAGCGCCGTCCAAATACACCTGTGCGCCGCAAATCAAACAGTTTTCCACAAGGCCTCCCCCTTTTTTTGCAGAAGTTCAGAACGGCTGTTGGGCCGCGTTGGCGTTGGTGATAATCATAGCGTCCGGGTGGGTTTGCAGCAGGCTGGCCGGGAAATGGGCGCTTACCTCGCCATATGCCGCCTGACGGATGACGGAGCGGTGCCAGTCTCGGAACACGCCCAGCCGCACTTTTCTGGCCCCCAGAATCTCCGCCATGCCAATGGTGATGCACAGCCGCGGCATGGCGTCGATGGCCCCGTTCAGGTCTCCAATGGCGTTGGCCGTGCGCGTCTCGCGGCTAATCTCCAGCACGCGTGTATGCAGGCGTGCAAACTCCTGCGGCGTCATGCCGTCCTGCGCCTCGTTAAAGGCAAGGTGCCCGTTGATGCCAATACCTCCAAACGCGATATCCACCCCGCCCAGCCGCTCAATCAGCTGCTGCACCTTCTCTGGGGCCTTTGGGTCTGGAAAGACGCGCTGTTCGTCCGGCATCAGCAGGCCGGGCTGTATTTGGCTGTAAACGGTGCGCTGCATAAACCCGCGAAACGAAAGCCTGTCCTCCTGCGGAAGCCAGGTGCCGTCGTCCTGCAGGTACTCGTCCATATTGATGAACCAGCAATTTTTCAGGCTGATGCCCTGCTGGTTCACAAGGCGCACAAAAATCGGGTACTGCCCCACAGGGCCCACCGGGCAGATGAACACCGTCCGCCTGCCAGCGGCATTGTTCTTCTGAATCTCCCGCACCATTTCCATGGCCAGTTCGTAGAACACCTCACCGGAATCGCCCAGTTTCAAAATGGGGATGCGTGCGCCTTTTCCAAGTTCCTGCGCCGAGATATGATAATACTGCATGGTGTGCTCCTTCCCGTTTTCGTGCCGCCCACGCTGAAAAAGCCGGGCCGCGCCACTTGGCGCGGCCCGTGGTGCTGCCATCAGTCTGCGGTGGCGTTTCGAATAAAGTCTACCAAAATCACGTCTTTTGCCTGCGGCGCCGTATCGGCATCCAGGCCATTGCTGCCCATATGGGAAGCGCGAATCTGTTCCAGATAGGTAAAGCCAATGGAATCGTCTGTCTCCCAGTAGCCTTTCAGGTCTTCTTTCGTGGGCCAGTAGGCGGCGTCGCGGTCGTAATCCTCTTCTGAAAGCTGGTCAAACGGGATGGCCATTTCCACACATGTCTCCCAGTTGGCCTCGTCGGCGCGGTAATCCATGGCTTCCACCAGCGCGTCCACAAAAGCCTGCACCAGCTCGGGGTTCTGGGCGGCAAAATCTTTGTTCACAGCCCAGGTGCTGGGGGTGATGGTGTTGGAGAGATGCGTAAATGTTGTGGCCGCCACGCGGTAGGTTTCCGTGTCGCGCTCCAGCGCCTTGCGGGTGTTGCCAAAACTAATGCAGCAGTCCACGGCAGTGTCCTGCATGGCAGCTGTGATATTGGCGTTCGTGGTGTTGAGGATAATAATTTCTTTATCGGCCGCGCCCTTCAGCGGGTAAGCACCTTCTACATCTTCATACCAGATTTTATCGGCGTCGTCCTTGCCTTCGTTGATGGCATTCACCAGGCTTTTCAGGAAAGTGCCGGGGGTGGTGGTTAAATCGCAGGCCAGGGTTTTGCCCGGCAGCTTTTCATACAGGCCCTCCAGCGGTTCATTCTCGCCAATATCGGACGTGGTGCGCACCAGAAGGCGGTCATCGTTGGTGAGGTTGTCAATGGTGAGGATGGCAATTTTCGCGTCGTCCTCAAAATAGTGCCAACCCATGCCGTTGCCCAGGTAGCCAATGTCCATATCGCCGGCCGCCAGCGCAGAATATACGTTCGGGCCGGTGGTGACGGTAACTTCCCCGGTGAAATTGTGCTTTTTGTCCAGTTCCAACGCATGCATCAGGAAGCCTGCCTGAGTGGCGTTTGCACCCTGATGGATGCCATAGCGCACGGTGCCAAGCGATTCGGCGGGTTCGGCCCCGCTGCCGGATGCCGCGGAAGAGCCGGACGCCGCAGCGGATGACGCCGGGGTGCTGCCGCAGCCCGCAAGCAGGGCAAGGGCCAGGGCAAGGGTCAGGACAAGTGCAAGTGCTTTTTTCATCGTGTTACACCTCTTTCTTTTTTTGGGGTAAGCGAATATTTTTATTTCTGCACTTCAAGGTAATCCTTGTAGACAGATTCCCAAATCATGTTTTTGTAATGGATGAACTTTTCGTCCAGTTTGGTGGCCTGGTCGCGCGGGTAGGGCAGGTCAATATCAATAATCGATTTAATGCGCCCGGGGCGCGCGCTCATAATAACCACCTTGGTGGCCAGCAGCACGGCCTCTTCCACATCGTGCGTAATGAACAGGCACGTCTTTTTTTCCTGTGCCCAAATGCCCAGCAGGTCCTCCTGCAGCTGGGCGCGCGTCTGGGCATCCAGGGCGCCGAACGGTTCGTCCATTAAAAGCACGTCCGCGTCTGTGGCATACCCGCGGGCCAGCGCCACGCGCTGCTTCATGCCGCCGGACAGGCCGGAGGGATAAGAATCTTCAAAGCCCTCCAGGTTCACCATTTTGATGTAGTGTTCCGCCATTTTGGCCTTTTCGGCCCTGGTGTATTTTACCTGCTTGACGGTTTTGACCATCTTGCCCGTCTGCGGGTCTTTCTTTTCCACTTCTACCGGGTGCGTCTGAAATTTGATGGCAAATTCCACATTCTTTTTCACTGTCATCCAGGGGTACAGCGCATACTGCTGAAACACCACCGCGCGGTCTGGCCCGGGGCCGATAACAGGCTGCCCGTGAATGGTGACGCTGCCGGAATCGTAGGGTTCCAGGCCCGCCACAATATTCAGCAGGGTTGTTTTGCCGCAGCCAGAGGGGCCCACCACGCAGATGAACTCGTTTTCCTTCACCGTCAGGCTCACACCGTTCAGCGCATGCACGTCGTTGCCGCCCGGAACTTTATAAACTTTTTTTACATCCTGAACTTCAAACACTGTTTTTGCCATTGCATTTTTCCTCCTACTTCCAGCGGGTGAGGCGTTTTTCCACAAACAGAAGCAGCCTGTCGAACACAAAGCCCAGGATGCCGATGGTGATGATGCCCATCATCACAATATCGATGCGCGCGGCACCGCTTGCAATTTGAATGCGCGCGCCAAGGCCAATGGTGGCGCCCGTCATCTCTGCGGCAATCAGCGTGGTGAACGAACCGGCCAATGCATGCCGTGCCGCCACCAGAATATAGGGAAACGCAGAGGGCAGCGTCACGTACAAAAACAGGTCTTTGTCGCTGGCGCCGAACGTATAGGCGGCTTTGATCAGAATTTTATCGGTCTCTTTAATGCCCTGGTAAATGGTGATGGAACTGGAGAGAAACGCGGCCACAAAAATGATGGCGATTTTGGACTGTTCCCCTACGCCAAAGGCCACCACCATGATGGGGATTGTGGCAATGGGCGGGATGGTGCGGAAAAATTGCAGCCAGGGTTCCACCAGTGTGCGGAAGGTTTTATACCAGCCCATCAAAAAGCCCATGGGGATGGCACAAAGCATGCCAAGCGCATACCCCGAAAGCACACGCTGCAAAGAGGCCCAGATGTCGTCAAAGAAGTATCCGTCCCGGATGCGCTGCAGCGTCACAGCCCAAACGGCTTCCGGCGTAGATAAGAACAGCGCCGGCTTTTCAAACCGCGTGACAAGGAACCAGACAATGGGCCCCAGCAGGATGCCGCATGTCAGCAACAGCTTGAAGCGCTTTCCGGAAGTGTCGCTGAAATCTTTCAGCTTACGCATTTTGATGGGTGCAGTTTCTTTTTCCATAAGTTCCCCTTTCCTTTCGTATCCCCCTGGGCAATCGGGGTCAATATTTTATGATACGTTTGTCATATTTTTCAAACAGGGGCTGGTTGTGTTCATCGCCGCCGGGCACATTCATGCTCAGCAGCACATCCGGGGTGTAGCCCTCCTGCATGGCCAGTTCCACTGCCCTGCAGCACACCGACTGTACAATGGAAGCACCCACAATGGTGGAAACCGGCCCGAACGTAAAGCCATCAAAGGGGATGGCCGCATCGCCCACCGGCCCATGGTTATCAATGGAAATATCACAGGCCTGATGCGCAAGCAGACCGGAGGAATGGGTGGACCCAACGGCAAGCGCGTGCTGCACGCTGGAAATGCAGATGGTGGTGACGCCCAGTTCTTTGCACAGCAGCCCTGCGTCAATGGATGTGGCATTTTTGCCGCCATAGCAGAACACAAACATGGAATCGCCTTTTTTCAAAGGGTAGCGTTTGAATATTTCCGCCGTAACGCCCTCTTCGCGCTCTATTATGCCTTCATTCAGAGGTCTGCCCGCTTTGGGGAAGGGCATCACGCGCTGATCCAAAATTGGGCAGCAGTTTGCCAGCCCGCCGGCGCGCCGGTAACTTTCGGAACACAGAATAACCGAGTGCCCGGTTCCGAACGAATAGATCATGCCGTCCTGCATCATGGTGTTCTTCAGCGCCTGTGCCGCGGCCTCGATGTTCTGCGCCTCCTTATCCATGATTGTTTGCAGCAGCCCGGTTACGCAATTCATATATTCCTGTGCCTTGTTCATGGTTATACCTCCTTCTGAATAAAAACCAATTTTATTTCACAAGCTGTTTTCACAGTGTTTGAAAACCGATTCATTCCGGCACATCAACGGCCCGCATGCGGCCCAGGCCGGCGGAACGCAAAGCAGCGTCCAGCACGTGGTCCACATAGCTTCCCTCTGCAAAGCCGGCGGCCAGCGTGGCTTCGCCCTGCACCGCATTTAAAAATGCCTGTGCCTGCCGGTGAAACCACCCCTGCACCTGCGCCTCTTCTGCGGCAAAGGCAAAGCTGTGTGCTTTTCCCCGGTAGGGGCCCCGCTTTTCTTTTGGCTGAAACACAAGCTTTGGGCGCTCTTTCAGTTGAAGCTCTGCCATGCCGCCTTCCCCCACGGCGGTAAGCGCCATGGGCCCAAAACCCACCCTGCTCACCGCAAAGCTGCTTAGCATATGGCCGCCCGTGCAAACCAGATATGCGGCATCGTCCGTCTCTACCCGTTGCATCCCGTGCTCGCCCATGCGCTGCAAAAGGAATGTCTCTTTTGTGCAAAACACAGAGGACACCTGCTTTCCCGTTACAAAATGCGCGGTATCCAGCAAGTGGCTGCCAAAATCGTGCAGCGCACCGGACCCTGCAGCCCGGGAAACCATCCGCCATTCCATTTTCACCTGGGCGTCCGCCAGGCGTTTGCCGCCCAGGCGGCCATCCAGGGTATACAGCGGGCCAAGCTGTTCCTGCACCAGTTTTTTCAGCATCTGCACCGGCTGTGCAAAGCGGTATACATACCCCACCTGGCACACCGCCTGCGCCGCCCTGCCTGCCCGCGCCAGCGCAGCGGCCTGCTTTGCCGTCAGGGCCATCGGCTTTTCCAAAAGGATGTGCTTGCCCGCTTCCAGCGCCGCCATGGCATAGGCAAAATGCGTGTGGTTCGGGGTGCAGATGATAACAGCGTCACAGCATTCCAGCAATTCCTGCAGCGTTTCGCACACACGCACGTCAAGGGAAAACTGCCCTGCCCAGCGCACCCCGCTTTCTCTGGTGCGGTTGTAAACGGCCGTAATCGCCGCCCGTTTTTCTTGTAAAAAGGCTTTGGCGTGCCAGTTTGCCACAGAGGTTGTGGCTCCCGTGCCAAGAAACCCAAGGCGAATTATTTCACTATTTTTCATATATTTTTGCAGTTTCGTGAATTTCTTTTATACTTTAAGCATATTCGCCAAAAGTTTCAAAGTAAAGTTCAATTCATGCAAACGTTTGCGTGCTGCGCTTCTCACAAAATCTCACAGGTGTAAGTATGGCGGTTTTCCTGCTTTCCGGCCCAGCACAGCAGCTCTTTTTGCGCAAGCTCGCGCGGGGTATCTTCCCCTTCGCAAATGCCCCACCAGGGCTCTACACACAAAAAATGGCCTCCGTTTGCAAACCCCCAAATGGTAAGGCTTGTGGCGTCCCCCAGGCCATACCGCAGCTTTATGCCGTCCGGCCGGGTAACGGTGCAAAAGGCGCTGCGCGGCCTTGGCAGAACCAGAGAGCGCTTTTCTTCAAAAATTTCTTTCGACAGGGTAAGCCTGCCGTTTTGCGCCAAAAGCCTGGCAGGGCGGTGAAGCACATCATCATACGGGTAGTGATAAATGGGCTCTTCCTGTTCAAACTGCAAGGTAACTTCGTCCCCCGCCGTCTGAAAACCGGCATGTGCCCCCACCTGATACGGCATGTTCTCTCCGGCAGGGTTTGACACCGCGTAGGTCAGCGAATACTGCCTGCCGGTAAGCTGGTAAACCAGGCGCAGGCAAAAATGGAAGGGGTACCGCCGCAGGGTCTCTTCGTTGCTTTCCAGCCGCAGCACCAGCCTGTCTGCCGTGTGCTCTTCCACATCGAATTTCTCCCAGCGCGCCACCCCGTGCGGCATGCGGAATTGATAGGTTTTCCCCTGCACGTCATACCCGCCCCGCGGCAGGCCAATCAGCGGAAAAATAACAACATCCTGAAAACGCCACGCCTGCGGGTCGCCCTGCCAAAGCAGTTCCTTGTTTTTCTCTTTCTCGTAAACCGAGGTAAGGTTGCCGCCTGTTTGTGCAATTTCCACACGAAGAAACGGGTTTTCTATAGACAATCTGCACATTTTATTTCCTCTTTTCCTTTAATATTCTATATAGATATTGTAATGTGCTCAAACCGCACCGGCAACATCAACCCGCACAAACGTTTGCGTATGCAAAAAGCGGAAGAGCGAGCGCTCTTCCGCTTTTGTTTTTTCTACCGCCATGCAGGCCCTGCCGCGCGGCCTGCATGCCGCCTTACAATGGCTGTACGCTGCCCCGAATAACCAGCTCGGGCGGCATGAAGATGCTGAGGGGAAACGTATGCCCGTGCTGAATGCGGTCTGCCAGTGTCTTTACTGCAAACGTGCCCAGGTCTCGCAGAGGGATGCTGACGGTGGTAAGCCCCGGAGAGCACAGGCTGGCATCGCGGATGTTATCAATCGAAATCACCGAAATATCCTGCGGCACCCGCACGCCGCTGTCCTTCAAACGCGCCAGCACGCCAATTGCCGTAACGTCGTTGGCACAGAAAATCGCTGTGGGCCGCGTGCTGCGCTTCAGCAGTTCTTTCGCAGCAGCATAACCGCCCTCCGCATTCATTTCGGCAAATACAATATGCCCCCATTGCAGCTGCAAATTGTTCTGGGCCAAAAACTCCGCATAGCTTTTATAGCGAATCTCGCCCTTGTATTCCCCGATATAGGCAATTTTACGGTGCCCGTTTGAATAGAGATAGCGCATGGCAATTTCGGTTGCCTGCCTGCCATCGCACATGACGTGGTCTGCCGCAATGTGCATCTGGTTCAGCGTGATATACACCACGCGTTTGCCGAACAAAGAAATCAGGGGCGCAAGGGCGTCCTGGGTTCGCCCCATCACAACAAGGCCGTCCCGCTTTCCCGGGCGGTAGTTTCCCGTGGCCACTTCCTGAGCGTCGTGCTGGGCAAACTGCTTGCCCAGCCGGTAGCCCTGGCGCATAATCTCTTGCTTGACATAGCCGGACAGTTCTTCAAAATAGCGGTCGCTTGCAAAATCTTTCGAACGTGCAAACAAACAGCAGATAGAGGCCGCGCGCTCGTTTTGGCCAGGTGCGCCCTTTCGCAGCGCCTGTGCACTTTGGTTGGGGCGGTAGCCCGTCTCCTGCACGGCTTTCCAAATGCGCTTTTTTACTTCTTCGCTGGCGCACTTTTCGTTGCTGGAGGCAATGACGCGGGAAACGGTGGAAACGGACACCCCCGCCTTTTCGGCCACATCCTTCAAGGTCAATGCAAACTCCCCCTTTCTGCACGCCCGCAGGCCGGCGTGTTAAACGGCTTGCCAGGCCCCTGCCAGCCAGGCCAGGGCGCCCGGGTAAAAGAGCAGAAAATACCCGGCACTGGCCAATAAAAGCAGAATGGCAATGCACACGGCGTTCGCCTTTTTATGCATGACAAAAACGGCCAGATATTCCCGCAGAACGGCGTTATACCAGTAATAAAACTTTGTTTTTGCGCCAATGCCCTGGGCCGGCAGGCCCGCCTGTTTGGCATACAGCCCGGCGCGGAACACATGGTAGTTTGTGGTGGAAAACAGAATGCGCAGGCGCTTTTCCGCCGGCTCCCGGCTTTGAATGAGCTGTTTGGAAAACAGCATGTTTTCCCAGGTGTTTTTCGAGGCGCTCTCGGTCAAAACATCCTGTTCGGGCACGCCAAGGCGCACGGCATACGCTTTCATGGCCTGTGCCTCCGGCAGGGCTTCATCCGCCCCCTGCCCGCCGGACATCACCAGCACAGGCGGCTTTTGCCCCCTTTTCACCTGGCGGCGGTACACCTTCCAGGCGCGCTGAATGCGCCCCGCCAAAAGCGGGGACACCTCGCTGCCATGCAAAAGGCCGCAGCCCAGCACAATGATGTAGTCCTGCCTGCGCAGCGGTGAATAAAGCTGATAAAGAAAGGCGAACAGCACAAAATTGGAAAACGTAAGCAGCAGGTAAAACAGCAGGATGTCAACGCACAGCATGCCGTAAAACGCCACCGGCAGCACGCTGTCGGGCGCCTGCATGGCCAGCGCGTTCAGCACCATCCACAACACAAGCCCCAGCCCCACCGAAAGGCTGAGAAAGTTTGCCGGTACCCAGCGCTCTCTGCGCAGCAAAACCAGTGCGCTGGCCAAAGAGATGGCAATTAGAATAAAAACGCCCGCCAGAAGCGTCAGGGCAACCAGTATGCCCACGGCAAAAACCACAAAATACAGAAATTCGCTTTGCGTATCCTGCGCAAGCCGAAGCAGAGAAGCACCGCTTAGCACCAGCAAAATAAAAAACAGAAACCCGTTGGCCATGCGCCGTCTGTCTTTCCAATACAGCACCAGAAACAGCACCAGATACAGAATATTAACCAGATAAACTGTCATGCTGCCCCCCTTTGCGGCCTGCGCGGCCTGGGCCGCGCACAGAAAGCCATGTGATATTTGCGCTTTCATTGTACTTCATCTGCGCGGCAAGGGCAACCTGCCTGCATTTTTTGCCAGGCCGTGCCCGCCGCCCGTGCGCCGCCCACCCCAAGGCCAGGCCGCGCCGCGCAATATGGCACAGCAGGTAAAAAAGTGCGGCCCTTTTGGCAGGGGCCGCACTTTTTCAGGAGAGAGCAAATAAACTTGCCCGGCATCATCGAAAAAACTTTGCGCCGTCAAACCGCGGGCCACGGCGCAAAAAGCCTGCGCCGCCTGCGGCTTGGGGCATGCGTTATTTCAGCACCGTGCCCACCGCATCTTTCAGCGGGTGATGGCAGGCGCAGAAATGGCCCGGCTCCACCTCGCACATTTTGGGCGGGGTGTGGCTGCATTCCTCGGTGGCATAGCGGCACCGGGTGTGGAAATGGCAGCCGGGCGGCGGGGCCGCCGGGCTGGGCAGGTCGCCCTCCAGAATCACCTTCGGGCGCTTGCCGCGCAGCGAGGGGTCCGGGATGGGCACGGCGGACATCAGCCCCTCTGTGTACGGGTGACGGGGGTGGCTGAAAATATCCTCGGTTTTGGCATATTCCACAATACGCCCCAAGTACATCACGGCCACATGCGTGCTGACATGCTTGACAGAGGGCAGCGCGTGCGAAATAAAGATATAGGTAAGCTCAAACTCTTTCTGCAGGCCCACCAGCAAATTCAGAATCTGCGCCTGAATCGACACGTCCAGCGCCGAGATGGGCTCGTCGCAGATGATGAGCTTCGGGCGCAGGGCCAGCGCGCGGGCAATGCCGATGCGCTGGCGCTGGCCGCCGGAAAACTCGTGCGGGAAACGGCCAATATACTCTTCCGGCAGGCCCACCACGTCCATCAGGCGGCAAACCGCCTTGTGCAGCTCTTCATCGCTGAGGTGCTCGTTGGCGCGGAACGGCTCGGCAATGAGGTCGAACACGCGCATGCGGGGGTCCAGCGAAGAGTATGGGTCCTGGAAAATCATCTGGATATCGCGCCGCAGGGGTTTCAGCTCTTTGGGCGACATTTTGGAAATATCCTTGCCTTCAAACAGCACTTCGCCGCCGCTTGGGTCCAGCAGGCGGATGACGCAGTTGCCTGTGGTGGATTTGCCGCAGCCGCTTTCCCCCACAAGGCCCAGCGTCTCGCCCGGGCGGATGGCAAAACTGACGCCGTCCACCGCGCGCACATATTGTTTTTCCTTGCCAAAAGAGAACCCGTGGGTCACGTCGAAATACTTTTTCAGGCCCTTCACTTCCAGCAGATATTCCGGGCGTTTTTCAACAGCGGTGTTTTCGTTTGCCATGTTCAGCCCTCCTTCTCTGCCAGCAGGCAGCGCGAATAATGCCCAGGCCCCACTTCCACCAGCTGAGGCATGGTGTGTTTGCATGCCTCGGTGGCATATTTACAGCGCGGATGGAAGCGGCAGCCCTCCGGCAGATGGTTCAGGCTGGGCACGGTGCCCGCAATGGGCTCCAGCGTGTCGTCCTGCTGCTGCACGTTGATGGTGCTGTTCAAAAGCCCCTGCGTGTAAGGATGCTTCGGGTTATGGAACAGCGTGTAAACGTCTGCCTCTTCCACAATCTGGCCGGTGTACATTACCACAACGCGGTCTGCCATTTCCGCCACCACGCCAAGGTCATGCGTGATGAACAGAATCGAGGTGTCAAAATCTTTGATCAGGTCCTGCATCAGGTGCAAAATCTGGGCCTGAATGGTCACGTCCAGCGCCGTGGTGGGCTCATCCGCAATCAGAAGCTTGGGGTTGCAGGCCAGGGCAATGGCAATCATGATGCGCTGGCGCATGCCGCCGGAAAGCTCGTGCGGGTAGCTTTTATACACCGCCTCCGGGCGGGGAATGCCCGTTTTGCGAATAATCTCGATGCTTTTTTCCTTCGCCTGATGCTTGGTGCAGCCCGGGATATGCGTGAGGAACTGCTCGGACAGCTGGTTGCCAATGGTGTACAGCGGGTTCAGGCTGGTAAGCGGGTCTTGAAAAATCATGGCCATTTCGGTGCCGCGCATTTTGCGCTTTTCGTTCGGCGGCGTGGTGGTGAGCTCGTGCCCATCCAGCATCATAGACTCCGCCTTTACCTCACCCGGCCGTTCAATCAGGTCCATCACGGCAAGGCTGGTGACGCTTTTGCCGCAGCCGCTTTCCCCCACAAGGGCCAGCAGCTCGCCTTTTTTGACGTGGAAATCCAGATGTTCCACTGCATTTACATAGCCCTTTTTTGTTTTAAATCGGATGTTGAGGTCTTTTACATCCAGCAGGATGTCGTTTGTGGTTTTTGCCGCAGTCGATTCCATATGCGTCCCCCTCCTTTCAGCGCAGGCCCTGGTTCTTCGGGTCCAGCACGTCGCGCAGCCAGTTGCCCAGCAGCATGATGCCCAGCACCGTCACGGAAATGGCAATGCCGGGGAACGTGGCCATCCACCAGTTGGTTGCCAGGTAGTTGCGCCCGTCCGACAGCATCACGCCCCACGACACGGCAGGCGGCTGAATGCCAAGCCCCAGGAAGCTCAGCGATGCCTCAATAAGGATGCTGGAGGCCACGCTCAACGTGGACACCACGATGAAAGTGGGCAGAATGTTCGGCAGAATGTGGCGCATCATAATCATGCCGCCCGAGGTGCCGATGGTGCGGGCCGCCTTCACATATTCCTTGTTTTTCAGCCCCAGCACCTCGCCGCGCACCATGCGCGCATAGAACGGCCAGTTTGTAACACCAATCACGAACACCAGCGTCAGCACGCCGGGGTCCATAATGGTAAGCATCACCATGGCAAACAGAGTGAGCGGGATAGAGTAAAACGCATCGGTGATGCGCATAACCACAGAGTCAATCCAGCCGCCAAAATAGCCGGACAGAACGCCCATCACCGTGCCGATGAGGCCGGCCACCACCACGGAGAAAATGCCCACCAGAAGCGACACGCGGGAGCCAACCAGAATGCGCGAGAAGATGTCTCGCCCCAAAATGTCTGTGCCCAAAATATGGTCCATCGAGCCGCCCTCTGCCCAGCACGGCGGCTGTGCCATGTTCAGCAGGTCAATTTCCTCCGGCGTGCAGGGGATGATGAAATCGGCAAAGATGGCGACAAACACCACCACCAGCACAATGATAAGCCCCAGCATGCCGGACGGGCTTTTCAGCAAAAGGCGGGGAAGGTCAAATACGATGGAGCGCTCGCGCGCCTGCTTTTTTGCTTCAGAAATTACTTTTGTCTTTTCTGCCATAAGTCTTTCCCCTCCTCTCAATAGCGGATGCGCGGGTCGATGAGGCAGTACACAAGGTCTGCCAGAAGGTTGGCCACCATGGTTACCAGCGCAATGACAACCACGCAGGCCTGCACCACGCTCATATCATGCGAGCCGATGCTTTGCACCACCAGCTGGCCAAGGCCGGGCCAGGCGAACACGGTTTCGGTAATCAGCGCGCCGCCCACCAGGTTGGGAATCTGCAGCGCCACAATGGTAACCACGGGCACCAGCGCATTTTTAAAGGCGTGCTTCACCACCACCACACGGTTTGGCAGGCCCTTGCTTCGTGCCGTGCGGATATAGTCCTGCTGCATAATCTCCAGCATGCCGCTGCGCACCAGGGGCACAATTTGTGTGGCCGTGTTAATGGTTAGGGTGGCGCATGGCAGCACCAGGTTCAGCCAGGTGCCGCGGCCCGAAACGGGCAGCACCTTCAGTGTGACGCCAAACAGCAGAATGAGCATGATGCCCACCCAAAAGCTTGGCATCGAGCGCCCCAGCGAAGACAGGCCGCTTACCACAAGGTCCAGCGGGGAATCTTTGGTGTGGGCGCTGAGAATGCCCAGCGGAATCGCCACGAGAATCGAGCACAACAGCGAGACGCTGGCAAGCTGCACCGTGGCCGGTATTTTTTCCATCACAACGCCCATGGCAGACGTGCCATAACGGAAGCTTGTGCCAAAATCTCCGTGCAGGGCATTGGTGATGAAGATCCAGTACTGCACATACAGCGGCTCATTCAGGCCCAGTGCCTCGCGCAGAATCTCGCGGTCTTCAAATGTTGCCTCCGGCGGCAGCAGCATGGCGGTGGGGTCGCCCGAGGCGTTCACAAACAGGAATGTGATGATGGTGATAATGATCAGCACCGGGATCATCTGCAAAATCCTTCGGAGCATATATTTCAGCATAACGTTCCTCCCCCTGTCTTTCATCGCTTGCAGGCGTTTCGGGCATGCAGCGGTTCAAAATTCAGGCCTATGCCCAAACAGCGAACAATCATGCGGGCTGGTTGTGCGCTGTTCAGGCACGGAGCTGCTCGCCCTAGGCGGCGGGCCCAGCGGCAAATGCCGCCAGGCCCGCAACCCAGGTAAAATCAAGCCAGATAAGCCCTGTCCAGGCTTTTATACCTTGCGGATGGTGCTCAGGTTCCACACATCATCCAGACGCGGCGTCATGGTGATGCTGTCCTTCACGCCATAGCTGTTGTCGATTTGGCAAATGATGGCATAGGGCACTTCGTCCGCCACCATCTGCTGCATCTCCTGGAACAGCTGAGTGCGCTCTTCTTCGTTCATGTTGAACTCGGCCTCATAGTACATGTCGATGTACTCCTGGTCGTTCCAGTTGCTTTCGCCGGAGGTGTTCACGCCGAAGTAGCCGATCATGCCGTAGGAAGCGTCAAAGAAGCCAAGGCCAAAGCACGTCATGAAGCCGTCCTCTGCGCTGTGGGCGCTGAACACGTTGGAGTATGCGCTGGATTCCAGCAGCTGCAGGTCCACCGTGATGCCCACCTGGCTCAGCATGGCCACAATGGCCTGCGAGATCTCGGCGTCCATCGTATAGCGGCCCGTGGGGGCTTCAATCTTCATGCTGAAGCCATCGGGATAGCCGGCCTCGGCCAGCAGTTCTTTCGCGCGCTCGGGGTCATAGTTGTATTTGCCCACAAGGTCCTCGTTGCAGCCGTTCACGCCGCTGGGGATACGCGTGAGCATCGGGGTGCCGGCGCCCTGCAAAATCGTATCCACGATGGTCTGGTCGTCAATGGCAAGGTCGATGGCCTGGCGCACGCGCAAATCGGCCGTGGGGCCCTTGTCGGTCTTCAGCGCAAGCTGGTACACGCGGGTGGACGGGCCGTTCACCACAGCGGTGCCCTCGTTGCCGTTCACACGCTCCCACTCGGTGGGGATAACCATGTTCACAGCGTCCACGTTGCCGGCAATCAGCTCGCCCACGCGGGTGGAGGATTCAGGCACCACACGGAAGATAACTTCTTCCCAATCGGGGTTCTGCTCGCCATAGTAGTCGGCAAAGGGCACCAGTGTGACGTGGTCGTCCTTCACATACTCGGTGAGCTGGTACGGGCCAGAGCCGATGGGGTTGGCCAGCCAGGCCTCTTCGCCGTTCTCCTCAAAGTAGGCCTCGGCAGCACGGCCGCGCCGCCTTTGCAAAGCAGCTGAAGCATGATGGGGTACGGATCTTTGCTGACAACGTGCACGGTGTAATCATCCACCGCCACAGCCTCGGCCAGCGGGCTGAAGTTCATGTAGTCCGAGCTGGATTCGTCCGTCATGACGCGCGTCAGAGACCAAGCCACGTCTTCCGCCGTCACAGGGGTGCCGTCATGGAACACGGCGTCCTCGCGAATCTTGAACTCCCAGGTCACCTGGTCTTCCAGCAGCTCATAGCTCTCGGCCAGGTCCATCACAATCTCGCCTGCGTCATCATACTTGACGAGGTTGCTGAACACGTTGTACAGCACGGACGTTGTGGTGCCGTTGTTCAGCGCCTGAGGGTCCGTCGTCAGGATGTCAGCGTTGATTGCAAGGGTCAGCGTGGTGCTGTCGTTGCTGCTAGTGCCGCTGGCAGCGCTGGCACTGGCGGAGGCCGGTGTGCTGCTTGATGCACCGCCGCTGCAGCCGGCCAGCATGGTGGCCATCATCAGCACGGCAAGGCAAAGAGCAAGTGCGTTGCGGATGTTCTTTTTCATACTTTTCCTCCTTCTGATACGTTACACGTACAGTATATTTCTATCCGGCGGGCTGCGCCGGGTAGTTCCCGGTCATTCCTGATGTGCAAATTCGTACATCATGGTGGCGTTGATGCGAATCATGTTATAGAAAGCTTCCACCGCCAAATGCTCGTTGGGCGAGTGGATGTTGGCGTTCTTGCTGGAGGCGCCGAACATGGCGGCAGGGATATTGGCCTCTTTGCAGAAGATATACATGGGCGAGGTGCCGCCCGAAGTGCACTGCACGCAGGGCTGCTCGTGGAACAGCTCTTCCATGGTGCGCACAATGGCCTTGCAGAAGGGCGAGTTCGGGTCGCTGCGGAACGCGGGGCAGCCGGAATTGCACTTGATTTCAATATCGGCAAAGCCGTGTTGATCCAGGTGCTGGCGCAGCAGTTTCAGAATGCGGTCCGGGTCCTGCCCGGGCACAAGGCGGAAGTCGATTTTGCAGCTGGCCTTGCCGGGCAGCACCGTTTTGCTGCCCTCGCCCTGGTAGCCGGCCGTAATGCCGCAGATGTTGCAGGTGGGCCGGTAGTACAGGCGCTTCAGCAGGTCTTCGCCGTGCTCGTCGTTGATGAACTTTTCGATGCCGAGGATATTCTTTCTGGTGTCCTCTTCATCAAACACATCCGTTTTCAGCGCGTCCAGCTCGGCCTGCGAAATGGGCTGAATGCCATCGTAGAAGCCGTCAATCAGCACATTGCCGTCTTTATCACGCAGCGTGTTCAGCGCCTGCACCAGGTGCCAGACGGGGCTGGGCATAATGGCCGCGTACATCGAGTGCGCGTCCTTCTCGCTCACCTTGGCGTACAGCTCCACATACAAAAGCCCTTTCACGCCCATGGTAATCTCGGCCGGGCCGCCCTCTTCGCGGTGGCCGCCCTCCCACACATAGCCGTCGCACTGAATCATCTCCGGGTGCGCCTTGGCCACGCTGGCAAGGTGCGGGCTGCCGGTTTCT
>ULQT01005346.1_pt1 | contig 16100 bp, 13 predicted proteins | sample 1954791 | NCBI WGS metagenome assembly ULQT01 (sample SAMEA4835663, study PRJEB28245) | human gut metagenome | biome: gut microbiome; material: fecal sample | place: Denmark | collected 2008 | reverse complement strand
AAAATTATTGTAACAATTAACAGACAATTTTGCAGCGGAGGCAATTCCATAGGTAAGAAATTATCAGAAAAATTAGAAATACCTTACTATGACAAAGAACTTGTAAATCTTGCCGCTAAGAAAGCAGGATATGCAGAAGCTACTTTTGAAAAAGTGGATGAAGTTGCAACAAACAGCTTGCTGTATTCATTAATTATGGGAGTTCACAATTCAACACAAACAGGAATTTTGCCCGATAACGACAAGCTTTTTACTATCCAGGCTGATATTATAAGAAAGGCAGCACAGGAAGGTTCCTGCGTAGTACTCGGACGCTGTTCAAATTACATATTAAGGGAAGAAAACCCTTTAGTAAGGGTATTTTTAAAAGCAGATATGGATTTTAGAAAAGAAAGATATGAAAAGCTTTACGGTACACCTGAAAAGGGTACTATAGAAGAATTGTTAGACAAAAAAGATAAAAAGAGAGCGTCATATTTTAAATTTTATACAGGACATCGCTGGGAAGATATAGATAACTATGATTTAGTTATCAATACAGCTAAAATCGGTCTTGATAATACCGTTGATACCATAATTGACTATATTAGCAAATTAAACTAAAAAAAAGCTGTTTCTGCATTGATTTGAAAATCAATGCGAAACAGCTTTTTATGTATTATTCATTTATTATTCTTAAAAATATATCACCATATCTTTTAATTTTAAATAAACCCATACCCTCTACACTTTTCATTTCACTTATTGTCCTTGGCTTTTTTATTGCCATATCCATAAGTATTGCATCATTTACAACTAAGTAAGAAGGTATATGCTCGTGCTTAGCTATTTCTTTTGTTATTGCCTTTAACCTGTTATAAAGTTCCCTGTCTTCAGCTGGCGTATAACCCTTTATTTGACCAGATTGCATACAATTGCCGCAATATTTGCACTCAGGAACAGTCCTTTCACCGAAGTAATTCAGCATATATTCTCTGAGGCATCTTTTAGACAAAGCGTATGCACGCATTTTATCAAGTTTATACATATCCTTAGCTTTTATATCATTCTTTTCATCTTCAGTCAACTCTTCATTTTCATCAACCTTATCAATAAGAAATTTATTTGTATTATAATCCTGAGGTGAATAAAACATAATGCACTGTGAAGGCTTGCCGTCTCTGCCTGCTCTACCCGCCTCTTGATAATAGACCTCCATACTCATTGGCATATTATAATGAAGCACATATCTCACATCAGGCTTATCTATCCCCATACCAAAAGCATTAGTTGCAATCATTATGTTTTTACCGCCTATTATAAAACTATTCTGATTATTTTTTCTTACCTCGTCGCTTAATCCTGCATGATAACGAGTTACCTTATACCCCTTTAAATTAAGATAATAATCAAGTTCTTCCACATTCTTCCTTGATATACAATAAATTATACCGCATTCATTATTATGTTCTTTAATAATCTTTAATAATTCATCCATTTTATTATAAGGTCTTCGCACAGAAAAAAACAGATTTTTTCTATCATATCCAGTTGTAATCATATAGGGATTATCAAGACAAAGTCCTCTTAGTATATCTCTTTTAACCCTCTCCGTCGCTGTAGCTGTAAAAGCACCAACAGTCGGTCTTATTGGCAGACAATCTATAAATTTTTCAATAGTAAGATAACTTGGTCTGAAATCCTGTCCCCACTGAGATATACAATGTGCTTCATCAATTGCTATTAGTGATATATTCACTGATTTTGCAAAAGACAAAAAGCTGTCAGTCAATAGTCTCTCAGGTGATACATATATAATTTTGTACATATATTTTTTTGCATTGTCAAGTGCCTTAAAATACTGCTTTTGTGTAAGTGCAGAATTAAGGTATGCGGCCTTCACTCCGCATTGTATCAAATTCTGCACCTGATCAATCATAAGAGAAATAAGCGGAGAAACAACAATAGTTATACCTTTGGCTTTTAATGCAGGCACCTGATAACATAATGATTTCCCTGCACCTGTAGGCATAACAGCAAGCACATCCCTGCCATTCATCAAGTTTTCAACAACTTCCTGCTGACCCTCTCTGAACGAATTATAACCAAACACATTTTTTAGTATATTAAACATAATTACCTCAATAAATTATATAAGAAATTATAAGCAAGCTCATATTTACTTCAAATAAGTTATATTTAAAAACAGAGTGAGAATCCCCACTCTGTTTATTTTAAATATCAACAGTTTTAACCTTTTCAAAATCATCAAGTACTTTCTGTGAAGGTCTTGGACTAAGTAAAGATACAACAACAATACAAATAACTGAAAGAGCAAATGCAGGAACCAATTCATAAAGTCCTGTATCTACTATACAATACTTGTCACCAAATATTGGACTTGATGCTGTAAAATATGTACTCCATACTAAAACACCGAGACCACCTGAAATCATACCTGCCAAAGCCCCTGACATAGTCATTCTCTTCCAGAAAAGACTTAAAACCATAGCAGGACCAAAAGCGGCACCCAAGCCTGCCCACGCATAACTTACTAAACTCATAACTGATGTATCAGGATTAAGAGCAAGAACATAAGCAACAACTGCTACAGCAATAACAGCAATACGACTTACTCTTAAAAGTTCCTTATCTGTTGCTTTCTTTTTAAATACTGTCTTGTATACATCATTGGAAACAGCTGAAGCAGTAACAAGCATCTGTGAATCTGATGTTGACATTATCGCGGCCACAATAGCACAAAGTAAAATACCGCCAATAAATCCCGGTGTCAATTTCTGAACAAGAACCATAAATATGGTTTCAGCTCCGGCACTAGATGTAAATATGTCCATTCCTGTCTGTGTCATATAAGCATATCCCATAACACCGACTATAACTGATGCTATAAGAGTAATAACAACCCATATAGTAGCTATTATTCTTGATTTTCTAATCATATCAGAACTCTTAATAGACATAAACCTTACAAGAATATGAGGCATACCGAAATATCCAAGTCCCCAGCCTAAGTTTGAAACTATGTACTGCCATGAATATGCAGATCCATCGGCTCCCTTTACAAGGCTCATGTACTGTGCATTATCCGGAACAGAATGTATTATTGAGCTAAAGTCTGCACTGATAATTCCATAAGCAATAATTGGAACAATCATAAGGGCAAAGAACATTAGCATTCCTTGGAAAAAGTCAGTCCAAACAACAGCAAAATAACCGCCCAGGAATGTATAAACCATAATAACTATAACACCGATTGTCAATCCTATATTATACTTAATATCAAAAACTGTATATAAAAGCTTTGCTGCTGCATTAAAACTTGACGCTGTATATACCAAAAAGAAAATAAAGATAATAATAGCACAAGTTACTCTTAAAGCAACGCTGCTTTCATTAAATCTGTTTTGAAAGTACTGAGGAATAGTTATTGCATCGTCAGCTACTGCAGAATATTTTCTCAGCCTTTTTGCAACAAAAAGCCAATTAAGATATGTACCTATTCCAAGTCCTATTGCAATCCAGGCTTCTCCCAGTCCTGATAAGTAAACTGCTCCTGGCAGTCCCATAAGAAGCCAGCTTGACATATCTGACGCCTGAGCAGATAAAGCTGTCAGCCAACTGTTCATTCCTCGTCCGCCAAGAAAGTAGTCACTCATATTAGAAGACTTTTTAGAAAACACAATACCAATGCCAATCATTGCAGAAAGATAAATAACAAAGGCAAGTATTGTCCAGATATTATACATAATTTTTTCCTCCTTTAAAATGTATAAAAGTTAAATTTAATTATAACGTAAAAGTTATATATATGCAAGTTATTTTGAAATTTATGTAAAATTCACCAGTTTAACACAATAAAAAAAATGAATTTTTAGTTTTCCTCTAATTCATATTTTTTACAAACTCACACATAAGTTTTTTCTAAACGTGATAAAAGGCAGCGTGGAGAGAGCTGCCTTTTATCTGGAGAGTTGTATATGAATAATAGAGTTTGGCATAATTAAAAAAACAAACTGCTATCTAATATTTTAACAAATTTAATTGCATAAATATGCTATTTAACACAATATATAATTGTTTTTCACATCTTATGTGTTTATTATACAATATCTTCACAAATTTGTAAAGAAAATTTAAGAATATTATTTGTAAATAATTTGTGAACAGATTTTTGACGCAAAATAGAAAAAAATATTGAAATAAATTTCAAACATGATATAATAAAATATTGTATATGGAGGTGAGTTTATGAAAAGATGTATGAATTGTATGAAAGAGTTTGAAGAAAATTTAGAAAGCTGCCCTTATTGTGGAAGAGAACATATACTTGAACCAAATAACGGAAAGCACCTTAACCCGGGAACTATATTAAACAACAGATATATAATAGGTTATTCCATTGATGTAAACAGCATATTTGTTACATATTCAGCTTGGGATTTGTCAGAAGAAAAGAGAATATTTATTAATGAGTTTTTGCCTAATAATTTTGCAAGCAGAAATACAGGCGAATCTTTGGTTATTACAAAAAGCGGAGAAGCAGAAGATAAATACTATGCAGGTATGAAAGCCTTTGCTGATGAATGCAGAGATTTGACAGGCATTGAACACACCGATATTATAGGAGGCTTTGAAGAAAATAATACCTTTTATGTAATAAGAAGAATTGTAAACGGGACCTCACTTGCTGAAATTATTGACGACGATTATGAAATAACAAACGAATACGCAAGACGTGTAATTGTATCACTGTTAAAAGCTATAGCACCGGTACACGAACTGGGTATTATACATGGAAATATCACACCTGATACAGTTATTATTGATGAAAACAGCACCATAACACTTACCGATTTTAGCTTCTGCGGATATATGGCAAGAATAATGCCTATTTATACAAACGAAGGATATTCCCCGGCAGAACAATATAAAACAGGTGTAAAACTGACTACTAGAGCAGATATTTATTCTGTTGCTGCCATTTATTATGAACTTATAACAGGAGAAATCCCTGTTACAGCAACTACCAGAAGCAAACAGGATATACTTATACCCATATCCGAAGTAACAGGTGTAACTTTAAGACCAAGCGTGTGCAACGCTATTATGAATGCCCTCAATATAAAAGCTGAAAACAGAACTCCGGATGCAATAACTTTTTATGAAGAGTTAAAAAGTAAAAATACCAAGAGACATTGGGAAAGATATTCTACATTAGAAAAGCCAAAAAGCAACTTTTTTAAGACCAGAAACTTTTGGCTTAAAGCAGCTATTTATTCAGTAATAGCAATTGTAATTATATGTGCTGCAATTATAACAATTGAACTTGCTGCAATAAAAAAAGATGTAGAAAAAGAAAAAAACAGAGAAACAGAAATTTCTACAGAACCTATTCCTGAAGACGGAAAAAGTATATTTGACATCTTCGGCACAAATGATGAAACAGAAACTGAAACAACAACAGAAGAATCTGATGTATTGCCCGGTGATGATGTTGAGTCAGGCACAGGCATACTTTCAATTCTTAAACCAACTGACTGAAACCAAGAATAATTATTATAAGACCTGATATTACGGCAATATACTTGCTGTTAATATTGGGTTTTATTTTTTTTCCTATTTTTAAACCTGTTATAAGGAAAATAAGCTGCATAATCATAATTGCAGCTGGAAGTAACATACCAAGATAAGCAGTGCTGATAACAACAGCAGAGGAATCTATTGAAAGTGCAATACCAATTGCCATTGCCTCACCCATTTCAATTTTTCCGTTTCTGTTAATATCTGTTAACTTAGGCTCAGAAAGCATAGACTTTAAACTGTTTTTATTCCTACAGTCCGCCGCCAGAAATATTCCTATACCAATAAGTATAAATCCGCCTATTACCTTTGCATTAGGCAGAAAAGCATACATTATATCTCCAAGTTTTATTGAACCCAATATTATTATAAGACCTGTCAAAGTAATTGTAATTATAGATTTTAAGGAAAGTTCTATTTTATTAAGTCCAAAACTAAAACCAAAAAACAGAGAATCTATAGATAGAATAATTGAAATGGCAAGAATTCTTAACATTTTATCACCTCTTTTTAGCTTATGACAAGGTCATAGTTTTGTGCCTGTACGCATATAGTGTAATGAAGGAAAACAGTGTAAAAAGGAAATACTGTTAAGCTTAATGTAAATATTTAGAGGAGGAAAAATATGAAATACTACAGTGAAGATATAAGACAGGTTATCAAATTTTTACGGACAAGTATGAATGACGGACTTGATAACGAAACCGTAAATATAAGAATTAACACAGAAGGCAAAAATATTCTTCAGTCTGAGAAAAAAAGACCTGTTTTAATTAAGTTTTTAAATCAATTTAAAGACTTTATGGTTCTTGTGCTTGTTGTTGCTGCTGTTATAAGTGCTCTGGCTGAAATATATTCAGGAGGGCGTGAATTTGTTGACAGTATCGTTATAGGTATCATTGTTATATTTAACGGAATAATAGGAACAGTACAAGAGTGCAGAGCAGATAATGCCATAGAGGCACTAAAGAAAATGACTGTTCCCAAAACAAAAGCAATAAGAAATGGAGAAGAAATTGAAATAAACGGAGAAAATTTAGTCCGAGGAGATATTGTTCTTCTTGATGCCGGTGATATAATTCCCGCTGACTGCCGAATAATTGAATCTGTTGCATTAAAAACAGATGAATCCCTGTTAACAGGCGAAGTTGTTGGTGTTGAAAAAGATGACTGCAAATTAAATGATGATATACCTCTTGCAGAAAGAACAAATATGCTGTATATGGGTACAAGCGTTGTTCAGGGAAGAGCAAAAGCTGTAGTTACAGCAACCGGAACAAACACAGAAATGGGTAAAATATCTTCTATGCTTCAGACAGAAGAAGAAGAAACCCCACTGCAGAAAAAACTTAATAAACTTGGTAAAAGACTGGGCACAGCAGCAATTTTAATTTGTATATCTATATTTGGAATAGGTGTTTTCAGGGGACTTTCTGCCTTCAAAATGTTTATGACAGCCGTCAGTCTTGCTGTAGCTGCCATTCCCGAAGGACTTACAGCTGTCGTAACTATTGTTCTGGCAATCGGTGTACAAAAAATGGCAAAGAAAAACGCTATTGTAAAAAAATTATCAGCTGTTGAAGCATTAGGCAATGCAACTGTAATATGCAGTGACAAAACCGGCACTATTACAGAAAACAAAATGACCTTATGCTATACAAGCAGCAATGAAGCAATTAAACTGTCCTGTCTGTGCTGCGATGCTGATGAAGAAAAAGGGGAAGCAACAGAGCTTGGCATTGTAAGGGGAGCAAGAGATAAAGGATATAAAAAAGCAGATCTTGAATACAATATGCCAAGAGTATATGAAATTCCCTTTTCATCAGAAAGAAGACTGATGACAACTGTACATAAATCCAACAATGATTATCTTGCTATAAGTAAAGGAGCCGTTGAAGAAATCTTAAATATATGTAAAAAAACCAAAAGCAAAGACATATTAAAAGAAGCCGATAGTCTTGCAGAAAGAGGTCTGCGGGTAATGGCAGTTGCAAAAAAAATTTCTTCGACTATTATAAAAGAGGAAAGAGATTTCACTTTTATTGGTATAATTGCCCTTGCAGACAAGCCGCGTAAAGGCGTTGACGAATCTGTTGCCGCATGTCAAAAAGCAGGTGTAAGAACAATAATGATAACAGGTGACAACGGTGTGACAGCAAAAGCTATCGGAAATGAAATAGGCATAATTTCACCTGTCATTACGGGAAAAGATATTGAAAAAATGGATAATGACAATTTAAATGAAATTGTAAAAAGCTGTTCAATATATGCCAGAGTAACTCCTGAACATAAATACAGAATTGTAGATGCACTTAAAAAACAAGGTGAAATTGTTGCCTTTGCAGGTGACGGCATAAATGATGCACCATCCATTAAGCTTGCAGACATTGGCTGTGCAATGGGAAAAAATGGCACAGAAGTTGCCAGACAAGCCAGTGATATAGTACTTGCAGATGACAATTTTAATACCATTGTTTCTGCAATAAAAGAGGGAAGAGGCATATATGAAAATATATTAAAGGTTATCCACTTCCTTCTATCTTCAAATATCGGAGAAATTCTTGTAATTTTCCTTGCTGTTGTAATGGGATTCAGCGTGCCTTTAATTCCTGTACAGCTTTTATGGGTAAATCTTGTTACAGACAGCCTTCCTGCTGTAGCCCTCGGAGTAGATACTGTTGACAAAAATATAATGCAGGGCAAAAGAATTCAAAACGATTTATGGAGCAGAATTGGACTTGAAGGATTTATGATAGGAGCACTTGCACTTCTTGCTTTTGCAATAGGAAAAGTTTGCTTTGGCAGTTTAACCATAGGAAGAACTATGTGCTTTTGTACATTAAGCATTTCACAGCTTATACACGCATTTAATATGAGGAGCAGAAAAAGCCTTATAAATGTTAATTTGTTTGATAATGTATATCTTATAGGTGCTTTGTTTATGGGTATATTCCTTCAATGGCTTGTTGTAGAGCCCATATTTATGAACAGTATATTTGGCACATCAGGTCTGAGAATTTCACAATGGCTTATTGTAATGGGACTTTGTTTTGTACCTGTAATAGTATGCGAAATAGAAAAAAGGCTTTAATTTCCACACCTGCCTTAATAACAAAAAGCCACATACAGATATGAAATTTAAAATCAAAATGCCTTTTAGCATTATTTCAGACAATAAAAAATCCTGAGTTAATCTCAGGATTTTTTTATTACTTTCTGTTATATTTCTTGTTGAACTTATCAACTCTACCGCCGGCATCAAGAAGAAGCTTCTGGCTGCCAGTGTAGAATGGATGACACTTAGAACAAACTTCTACTCTGATTTCTTCCTTAGTTGAACCGATTACAAACTCATTACCACAGTTACACTTAACCTTTGCCTGGTAATATTCAGGATGTATACCTTCCTTCATTACTTACACCTCTTTCATATATATTGGGATACATTTTGGCATCCCTACGTCAAATAACATTAAAATTATATCATAGTAAATTACAAAATGCAAGAACTTTTTTAACATAAAAAACAAACTGTTACTTTCAACAAACACTATTCCCTGCAACACATATTACAATCTCTTTTATAAACATTACAAAAGAGAAGCAAAGCTTCTCTTTGTTAATTTTTGTTAAGTTTATTTACAACGCTGACAAACTCTTTGTTATCCTTTGTTTTTGAAAGCATATCTATAATCTGCTCAGTAACTTCTCCGTTTGTCAGATTACCGCTAAATGTTTTACGCAGGAAATATGCTGTTTCAAGTTCTTCTTTTGTAAGAAGAAGTTCCTCTCTTCTTGTTCCTGATTTAGCAATATTAATAGCGGGAAAAATTCTTTTTTCGCTCATTTTTCTGTCTAAAACAAGCTCCATATTTCCTGTTCCCTTAAATTCCTCAAAAATAACATCATCCATCTTTGACCCTGTCTCAACAAGAGCTGTTGCAAGTATTGTGAGGCTGCCGCCTTCTTCAATATTTCTCGCGGCACCAAAAAACCTTTTTGGCATATATAATGCCGACGGATCAAGACCGCCAGACAATGTTCTTCCGCTTGACGGAACCGTAAGATTATATGCTCTTGAAAGCCTTGTTATACTATCAAGCAATATAACTACGTCCTTACCCTGTTCAACAAGCCTTTTTGCTCTTTCTAGTACCATTTCTGCAACCCTTTTATGATGTTCAGGCTGTTCATCAAAAGTAGAATAAACCACGTCCACATTACCGGAAATGCTCCTTTGCATATCCGTAACTTCTTCCGGTCTTTCATCAATTAAAAGAACTATAACATAAACTTCAGGATACTTATTTGTAATAGCATTTGCAACCTTTTTTAAAAGTACAGTTTTACCGGCTTTAGGCGGAGCAACAATCATTCCTCTCTGCCCCTTGCCAATGGGTGCAATAAGATCAATTAATCTTGTTGACAATTCTTTTGAATGTGTTTCAAGATAAAGATTTTCCTTTGGAAACACAGGAGTTAAATCTTCAAAATTAGGCCGTCTTTGTGCAGAATCAGGTTTATCACCATTTACAGCTGTAAGAAAAAGAAGTGCAGAAAACTTTTCATTTTCCTTTGGAATTCTTATTTTTCCTGTAACTCTATCACCTGTTTTCAGGTTAAAACGTCTGATTTGTGAAGGTGCAACATATATGTCCTTTGTACCTGGCAAATAATTGTCCATTCTTAAAAAGCCGTATCCATCAGCCATAACTTCAAGAATACCCTCGCCTACATTTCCTGAATCCAATTCTTCAAGGTAATTTGGTTTTTCATCAACAACAGGTATACTTTGAGGTTCAACCTTTTCAAGCAGATCAATAAGCTCAGCCTTTTTATATCTTGTTACACTGCCTATACCCTTTTGCTTAGCAATTTCCCTAAGCTCGGCAAGGCTTAATTCTGAATAATTCATATTATCCTCCATTATTATGGAATCTGAAGTACGTCACCCGGATGATATACTGTAGATGTTGTCATTCCATTGGCAGCTAATATTTTCTGCCAAAGCTCCTCTGTATACTGACCATATACAGCATTACAAATTTTAGAACCTGTATCACCGGCTTTAATTGTATATGTTGTTCCTGAACCGGTTGATGAACTATTTTCATCAGCAGGTGCTGTTCCGCTTATTGTTGTAGAACCTGTATTTGATGCTGCTGCGGCTGTCTGAGGCTCGCTTGTATTAGACGGAGTTGATGCACTGCTCTTTAATCTTTCATTTTCAGCAGTCAATTCATCAACCTTTGCCTTTAATTCATTAATTTGTTCATCAGAGTTGCTGCCGTTTCCGTTATTAAGCTCATTAATCTGTGTATTGGCACTTTCAAGCTTTTTAGTATTTGTATAATTACTTGCAGCAAAGAAAGCAGTTGAACAAATCAGTGCAATAATAACTATAACATTTAAAACCTTTTTAAATGTAAATGAACCCTCATCATAATAGTCATCATCATCGTCATCATCATAATAGTCATCGTCATCAAATTCATCATCAAACTCATCATCAAAAGGATCATCCTTTTTCTTGCGTTTAAAGAAGCTGCCGAATTTATTTTTCTTTTCCTTTTCGTCCTCTTCAAAGTCATCATCGTAGTCAGCATCATCCATATCCTCTGTATCTGTTTCAGGGACATTTTTTTCTTCTGATACTGTTTCGTTTTCAACCTCATCCAGTTTACGTCTGCGGCGAGGTACCTCATCTACCTCAATCTCATTATCAAAAAATTCACGTCTCATTTCCTTTGTATCCTCCTCGGTTGAAGCCTGTTCTTTTATATCCTCTGCCTTAACCGGTGTAATTATAATCGTAGGTTCAGGTTCAGGCATACTTTCTTCAGTTTCTTCTGCTGTATCAGAATTTTCATTTACTGTTTCAGCAGCAGTTTCAACTGGTTTATTTTCTTCCGTTTCTAAGTCTGCGGTTATTTCTTCAGCAGCAGAGCTTTCTGCCTTTTCATTTTCATATTCCTGCACAGTTTCATTGTTTGTATCTTCTGTATTCTTTGCAGAATCTTCTGAAATTTCCTCAGCTGCGTCCTCTTTATGTTCTGATTTCGGTATTATTGATGTAAGTTTGTGCAGCTTATCAACAACTGATGTTTTTTCTTCCTTACTGTGGTCTTTTTCTTTTTCTATTTCTCTGATATACTCATCATCAGCAAAATATAACGTTGTATCTCTTGTTCCTGCACCAAAATAATTTTTGCCGCTTTCATCAACGTATTCTTCCAGCAACTTACTGACAGTCTGTTTAGTCTGCTCAGGGGAAAATGCACTGAGTGCCTCTTCAAGCCTTTTGCTTTTTCTTTCAGCAAGAGCCTTACTGTCTAAGCCGCCGTTTTTATACTCGGCCATAATATTCCTCCTTAGTATATTGTCCTTTTATTTTAATAGCTAATATATAAAAAGTCAAGAATAATTAAAAATCACAACTTTACATTATAAGTATACAACATTTGAGAAGAAATTACAACTTTTTTTGATTTATGTATGAAATCTGTCAGTTTATTTAATAAACAAGACTTATCCCCATAATTTATTACAAAGTAAAAGTGCAGCAATAATTCCCGCAAAGTTTGCAACAAGTGCACCCGCCAGTGTATATCTTGTTTTTGTTATTCTTACAGACATAAAATATACACTCATCGTATAAAAAACAGTTTCTGTACAGCTCATCATTACAGATACAAATCTGCCTATGAAACTGTCCGGACCATAGTTTTTAAAAATATCAAGAAGTATTCCTGTACTTGCTGAAGAAGATATAAGTCTCATAAATGTAATGGGCACAGCCTCTTTTGGAAATCCTACCCTTTCGGCAAAAGGTTCAAAAAACTTTACCAAAAGTTCAAGAGCACCGCTTCCCCTTAATATTCCTATAGCCATCATTAATCCTATCAATGTTGGCAGAATGTCAAGCACTGTTGAAAACCCTTCCTTCGCTCCTTCAATAAAGGATTCATAAACATCAATTTTCTTGCTGTAGCCAAAAGATAATATGTATACTATTACCAAGGGCATTATTAAGTCTGAAAGTAACGTAACCAGTTTCATTTTTTTATCTCCATCATTTTTGCAAAAATTACTGCTGCTAAGGTTGAAATAAGGGTAGTTATTATACCGGGACCTATAATTTCAGAAGGGTTTTGAGAATTGTACTGACTGCGGTATGCAATTATATTAATACTGACAAGCTGCAGAGAAGACATATTAAATATCATAAACATACACATAGGTACACTAGCCGTTGTTTTATCCCTGTTTAATTTTTGAAGTTCTTTCATTGCAGAAATACCTGCCGGTGTTGCCGCCCATCCGAGCCCCAGTATATTTGCAATTACATTTGTAGATATGTATTCCATTGCCTTGTGTTCTTTTGGAACTGTCGGGAACAGCCAATGGAGAAATGGCTGCATTTTTTTTGAAAGACTTTTTATTAAGCCTGCCTTTTCTCCTATTTTCATTATACCCGTCCACATTGACATAACCCCAAGCATAGTTATAGCCAGACTTACAGCCTCCTTTGCCGAGTCAATAGCCCCATTTGTTACTTCTGCCATTCTTCCGTTAAATGCAGCAACTACTATACCAATAAATATCATTGCTCCCCATAGGTAATTTAGCATATAATCTCCTCCTTTTGTAGTAGCTTATTCAAGAGATCAATAAAGTATTCTCACATAAACATTGCTTCTGCTATAATATTCTTTTGTACAAATGCTCATAAAAAAGACCTGCACAAAACCAAAGGGGAGCATAATCAAGCCTTATAAGACCTCTTATATTATAAGTGGTATCTATATAAGACCACGGACAAATCCTTAAAAAAGTAAGAAAAAGTCCCGACCAGTACTCAACAGCAAATATAAGAGACATATAAATAATTCCCCTTAACAATATGTTGTTTGCCTTAAGCTGAACAAACACAGGCTCTAAAAATAAAACTGAACCATAAATTGGGAACATTATAACAGAACTATGTCCTGTAAAAGATAAATCACCGCCAAAAAATGCTGTTATACCGGTCCATAATATTTCTAATGTAATACCAATACTTCCGTAAATTAAAAATCTTTTTAACATATAAATATCTTTTGTAAATAGTTAATTTTTATTCTTACTTTTAATCAATTTGTAACATTCATATTATGAAAATTATGTTATACTTATAAATAAGAAACTATTTTAAGAGGGTGAACCTATGCAAAATGGGATGAGCAGTCCATTTAGTGAGTTTTTCAGACAAATTAATATAACCGCTTTAAGACTTCCGTCGATAAGAATTACCGATGTTATAGATATACTTTTGGTAGCCTGTTTAATTTACATAATAATACACTGGATTAAGGAAACAAGAGCGTGGACCTTATTCAGAGGTCTTTTAATCATTGTTATGATTTCTCTTCTTAGTTATTATCTGCATTTTTACACATTGACATGGATAATTGAGAAAACACTGTCTGTAGGTGTTATTGCAGTAATTATTATTTTCCAGCCTGAATTAAGAAAAGCTCTCGAGCAGATTGGCACAGGAGCTGTTACAGGTGTATCAGGTATATTGCAGACGCCTGCTTCAACCGGAAAAATTACAGCTGAAACAGCAAATGAAATTTACAAAGCCTGCATTAATCTCTCTGCCGAAAGAACCGGTGCACTCATAGTAATTGAACAGCATGTACCTATGGGGGATGTTGCCAAAAATACAGGTGTAAACATTAATGGTAATGTTACAGCACAGCTCTTACAAAATATTTTTGTAAACAAAACGCCTCTTCACGACGGCGCCGTAATAATAAGAAATAATAAAATTGCAGCTGCAAGCTGTATACTTCCTGTAACGCAAAAGGAAATAGGACAGGAATTGGGCACAAGACACAGAGCAGCCGTTGGCGGAAGCGAAAATTCTGATGCTTATGTTATTGTTGTTTCAGAAGAAACAGGCAAAATATCAATAGCAAAAGAAGGAAAATTAAAAAAAGGCATAAGTGCCCAGGAACTCAAATCCACACTAGACAGAATAGCTGAAGGCGGCAAAACAACAGCTATTAATATAAATAAAATTTGGAAAGGAAAGGTTAAACATGAAAGATAATAACCAGAATACCTCTCATCATTTACTTAGAGGTATTAAAAATTTCTTTTCTCAAGAACCTTTATGGAAACTTTTTTCTTTAGCTGCAGCACTTTTTATGTGGTTTATAGTTATGAATACTATAAATCCAACAGAAATAAAAACTTTTACAGCTTCTGTTTCATTGGAAAACTTGGAATCATTGACAGATCAAGGTTATATTGTCAGTAACTTTGAAGAATTTGAAAATCTAAATGTTTCTGTAAAAGTTGAAGGAACAAGACCTGCTTTGGATGAACTCAGCAAAAGCGAAAACAAAAATAATATTAAGGCAAAAATAGACTTGTCAAAGATTGAAGTGAATAATAACGATGTTTTTCCAAAGACATATTCTATGGTTATTGTTCCTGCCTTGCCCAGCAGCCTTTATATATATAATTATGACATTGCAAGCTATTACCCGACTATATGTGAAATTCAGATAGATAAAGCCTCCTCAAAGACTGTACCAGTTGAACTTAATACATACGGTGCTCCCGTATCAGGCTATACCGCAGAAGCCCCTGTAACAGACGTTACTGAGGTTCTGGTAACAGGTCCTGAGAGCAGAATAGCAAATGTAGAAAAAGCCATTGCCACAATAGATATTACCGGTGAAAAGGATGATGTTGTTAAAAGCTGTGCTATGGCGGTATATGATGAAGACAATCTGCCTTTAGAGGGATTTTTGACTGAACCTGAAAATATACCTGTAAGTATAGAGATAAGAAAAAACAACACAGTTAAAATTGAAGAACCAAGAACTATAGGCAGCCTGCCGGAACACTTAGAGCTTTTGTCTGTAGATTGGTCGCCAAAAACAATTAATGTTACAAGTGACGGTGACAATACTGTAGAAAGCATTAGTCTACCTGCAATTGATTTGACAAAGATTAATAAAGAAACAACCAAAATTGTTGATATAAGTGATATGCTTGAAAGAGCTAATTTAAAAGCTGTTAATAACCAGAAAAAAGTTACAATAACAATAAAGGTAGGTCTTACAAGTGCAGAAAAGTATATTATAACATCAGGTATGATTAACGTTGTAGGATTAGCGCCTGACCTTAGTGTAAGTATACCTGATAATGTGATAGCAGAAATAGGCGGTGCAGAAAATATTGATTTAAACAGCCTTATGCCTGTTTTGGACCTATCAGGGCTTAATGAGGGAAAGCATTCTGTACCACTAAAACTTACTCTTCCTCAAAATGCAATACTTAAGGAAAATATACTTTTAGATGTTACAATTGCTAAAAAAACTACAATACCTGATGCCAACGATTCTCCTGCAGAAACAGAAATTACTACAGAAACAGAAACTACCACAGCTCACACTGAACATACTGAAATCAGCACTTCCCATGCTGAAAATAGTACAAATGAGCAGTAAATACTGTTAGAA
>ULQT01017814.1_pt1 | contig 16213 bp, 12 predicted proteins | sample 1954791 | NCBI WGS metagenome assembly ULQT01 (sample SAMEA4835663, study PRJEB28245) | human gut metagenome | biome: gut microbiome; material: fecal sample | place: Denmark | collected 2008 | reverse complement strand
CTTTAAATAAAAGTGTAACCAATCATTGACACTTTAACAAATTGCTAAAAAATATTTTAGAAAGCTCTTGACAAATAGTGGTTTGTCTGTTAAAATACTTAGTAATTAATATTTAATGGTGTTGATTGAGATACAGACAATTTCAGTATTTACCTCTCAGAGAGTCATCGTTTGCTGGAAGATGACAGGTTAATGATTTTGTTTATCACTCAGGAGCTTTCCCTCGGAAATTTGTTAAAGTATGAGTGGAACGGATGCCCCGTTACAGGCACAAGGTTTGATAGAACCTGCAGAGGAGTATGTAGTGATATATACTTGAACTAGGGTGGTAACACGATAATTCGTCCCTGACTTTTTAAAAGTCGGGGACTTTTTTGTTATTTATATATTATAAGCAACATATTTTTACATGAAAGTCTAATATTTCATTGAATAAACTGATAAATTGATTTATAATTATTAAATAGGATTTTATAAAGGAGGATGAAGTGAATGAGCAGACATATTTTATCTATTCTTGTAGATAATCAGGCCGGTGTATTAAGCAGGGTTTGCGGTCTTTTCTCAAGAAGGGGCTACAATATAGCAACACTGAGTGTTGGTGTCACTGAGGATGAAGAAATATCAAGAATTACAGTTCAGGTTGACTGTGATGATATGACTATTGAACAGATAGTCAAGCAGGTTGAAAAGCTTGTGGATGTTATAAGAGTTGTTGAACTTCATGAGGAACATGGAGTGTTCAGAGAACTTGCTCTTATAAAGGTAAGCGCAAAGCCTCAGCAGAGGTCTGAAATTGCAAGTATGGTGGATATTTACAGAGCAAACATTATTGATGTGGCAAGTGAAACTCTCACTATAGAAATAACAGGTAAACCAAGTAAAATTGAGGCTTTTGAATCTCTTATGGAGTCTTATGGAATTAAAGAAGTAGTAAGAACAGGTCTTACAGGTCTTTGCAGAGGAAATAATCCTATAAGAAAGACAAGAGAAATTTATTAAGTGTTATAATACTGCAATGAATAAAATTATTGCAATATAATAAATATTCTTAGAGCATATATAGCTTTAAGATGCTCATTTAATTGCAAATGAGCAAAGTACATATAATATTATTTTATTTTTAGGAGGCAATTGAAAATGTCAAATGCAAGAATATTTTATCAGGATGATTGTAATTTAAGCTTACTTGAAGGTAAGACTATTGCTGTAATCGGTTATGGTTCTCAGGGTCATGCTCATGCTTTAAATGCGAAGGAATCAGGATGCAATGTTATTATTGGTTTGTATGAGGGCAGCAAGTCTTGGAAGAGAGCAGAAGAACAGGGCTTTGAAGTATATACAGCTGCTGATGCTGCTAAAAAGGCTGATATTATTATGGTTCTTATTAATGATGAGTTACAGGCTGATATGTATAAGAGAGATATTGAGCCAAACCTTGAAGCCGGAAATATGTTAATGTTTGCTCATGGTTTTAACATTCACTTTGGTTGTATTAAGCCACCAAAGGATGTTGATGTAACTATGATTGCACCTAAGGGACCAGGACATACTGTAAGAAGTGAATATCAGGCAGGCAAGGGTGTACCTTGTTTAGTAGCTGTTGAGCAGGATGCAACAGGAAAGGCTCTTGATATGGCACTTGCTTATGCTTTAGCTATCGGTGGTGCAAGAGCAGGTGTTCTTGAAACTACTTTCAGAACTGAAACAGAAACTGACTTATTTGGTGAGCAGGCTGTTCTTTGCGGCGGTGTTTGTGCTCTTATGCAGGCCGGTTTTGAAACTCTTTGTGAAGCAGGTTATGACCCAAGAAATGCTTACTTTGAGTGTATACATGAAATGAAGCTTATTGTTGACTTAATTTATCAGTCAGGCTTTGCAGGTATGAGATATTCAATTTCTAACACTGCTGAATATGGTGATTACATAACAGGACCTAAGATTATAACTGAAGATACTAAGAAGGCAATGAAGAAAATCCTTTCTGATATTCAGGATGGTACATTTGCTAAGGACTTCTTATTAGATATGTCTTCAGCAGGCGGTCAGGTACACTTCAAGGCTATGAGAAAGTTAGCTGCTGAACATCCGGCTGAGCAGGTTGGTGAAGAAATCAGAAAACTTTACAGCTGGAATGGCGAAGATAAGCTTATTAACAACTAATTAATGTTTAAATAGAGTTTTAAGTGTGGTTATATGGGCGTCCTTTATATGCGGACGCCCTATATTATAAAAATAAAATGAAGCAAAGGAGGCAAATTGTGAAAAATGTGACTATTTTTGACTCTACATTAAGAGATGGAGCACAGGCTGAGGGTGTATCTTTTAGTGTAGAGGACAAAATTAAAATAGTAAAAGCTATTGATGAGCTTGGTATAGGATATGTTGAAGCAGGAAATCCCGGTTCAAATCCTAAGGATCTTGACTTTTTTGAAAAAATAAAGTCTGTTGAGCTTAAAAATACAAAAGTTGCTGCCTTTGGAAGTACAAGAAGGCGTGGCATTTCACCCTCAGAGGATGGAAATGTGCAGGCTTTGCTGGGGGCAGGTGTTGATACAGTTGCTATATTCGGCAAGTCATGGGATTTTCATGTTACAGACATAATCAATGCTACTCTTCAGGAAAATATTGAAATGATATATGACACTATTCTTTACCTGAAAGAAAAGGGCAAAGAAGTTGTGTATGATGCAGAGCACTTTTATGACGGTTACAAAAATAATGCAGAATATGCTATGAAAACCCTTGATGCAGCTGCACAGGCCGGTGCTGACTGTCTGTGTCTTTGTGATACAAACGGCGGTACTTTCCCTGATGAAATTTATGAAATAACAAAAGCTGTTGTAAACAAATTTGACATAACTGTAGGTATTCATGCTCATAATGACTGCGGTATGGCTGCTGCAAACACTATAATGGCAGTAAAGGCAGGTGCAAGGCACGTTCAGGGAACTATGACCGGTTTTGGTGAAAGATGCGGTAATACAAATCTTTCAACAGTTATTCCAAATTTGCAGGTTAAGCTTGATTACAAATGTATACCTGATGAGAATATGAGAAAGCTTACGCATATTGCAAGAGAAGTCAGTGAAATTGCAAATCTTAAATTAAATGACAGGGAACCTTTTGTGGGAAAAACTGCTTTTGCACATAAGGGTGGTATGCATGTTGACGGTGTATCTAAAAACAGCAAAAGTTTTGAACATATTGACCCTGCTGTAGTGGGTAATGAAAGAAAATTCCTCACAAGCGAGGTTGCGGGAAGAACAACTATACTTTCAATGGTACAGAGAATTGCTCCTGATATTGAAAAGAATTCACCTGAAACTACAAGAATTATTGAAAGGCTGAAAGAACTCGAATATGAAGGTTATCAGTTTGAAGGAGCCGAAGGAGGCTTTGAACTTGTAATAAGAAAAGAACTTGGAAAATACAAGCCGTTTTTTGAACTTGAAACCTTTAAAATAATAGGTGAGCACCCTGCTGTAAGTGATAATCAGACTGCAACAGCTATGATAAAAGTGTGTGTTGACGGCAAAAAGGAAATCACTGCGGCAGAAGGCGAGGGACCTGTAAATGCCCTTGATAAGGCATTAAGAAAGGCTCTTGAAGTGTTTTATCCTAATTTGTCAGATGTACACCTTACTGATTACAAGGTTAGAGTACTTGACAGTAATTCTGCAACAGCATCTAAAGTCAGAGTACTTATTGAGTCTTCTGACGGTAATACGAGCTGGACAACAGTCGGTGTGTCTAAAGATATAATAGAAGCAAGCTGGATTGCTCTTGTAGATTCTATTGAGTATAAGTTAATAAAAGATATTGAAAAGAAATTCAAGGAATTTCTTTAACATTTAACTGAAATAAAACATTTAAAGATAAGAAATATGATTTTTAGGAGGATAATACTATGGGTATGACTATGACTCAGAAAATTTTAGCAGCTCATGCAGGTCTTGAGTCTGTTAAAGCAGGTCAGCTTATTGAAGCTAAGCTTGATCTTGTACTTGGTAATGATGTAACAACTCCTGTTGCTGTTACTGAGTTTAACAAAATTGGTATTGATAAGGTGTTTGATAAGGAAAAGGTTGCTATTGTGCCTGACCACTTTACACCTAATAAGGATATTAAGTCCGCTGAACACTGTAAGTACATAAGAGAATTTGCTCATGATAAAGAAGTTAAAAATTACTTTGAAGTAGGTCAGATGGGTATTGAACATTGTCTTGTACCTGAAGCAGGTCTTGCTGTGCCTGGTGATGTTATTATTGGTGCTGATTCTCATACTTGTACATACGGTGCCTTAGGTGCATTTTCAACAGGTGTTGGTTCTACTGATATGGCTGTTGGTATGGCAAGAGGTGTGGCATGGTTCAAGGTTCCAAGTGCTTTGAAGTTTGTTTTAAAAAATAAGCCTGCCAAATGGGTAAGCGGTAAGGATATTATTCTTCATATTATCGGTATGATTGGTGTGGATGGTGCGTTATATAAGTCCATGGAGTTTGCAGGTGATGGCTTGCAGTATCTTTCAATGGACGACAGATTTACTATTGCTAATATGGCAATTGAAGCAGGCGGAAAGAATGGTATATTCCCTGTTGATGAAAAGACTATGGAGTATGTTAAGGAACATTCAAAGAAAACTCCTGTTGTATTTGAAGCTGATGAGGATGCTGAATATGATGCAGTATATGAAATTGATTTGTCTGCTTTAAGGCCAACTGTTGCTTTCCCTCACTTACCAGAAAATACTAAGACTGTTGATGAGGCAAAGGGGCTTGAAATGGACCAGGTTGTTATTGGTTCATGTACAAACGGAAGAATTAGTGATATGAGAATGGCTGCTTCCATATTAAAGGGTAAAAAGATTAATCCTAAGTTAAGAGTTATTATTCTTCCTGGTACACAGAAAATTTGGTTACAGTGTGTTGAGGAAGGTCTTGCTCAGATTTTTGTTGAGGCAGGTTGTGTGTTCTCAACTCCTACATGCGGACCATGTCTTGGTGGTCATATGGGTATTCTTGCTAAGGGTGAGAGAGCTTTATCAACTACTAACAGAAACTTTATTGGTCGTATGGGTCACCCAGAATCTGAAGTTTACCTTTGTTCACCTGCTGTAGCAGCAGCATCTGCAATTACAGGTGTAATTACTGACCCTGAGGAAATCTAAAAGAAATAAGTCAAGTACAAGGAGGATATATAAATGAACGCTTGTGGTAAGGTTTTTAAATATGGCGATAACATTGATACTGATGTTATTATACCTGCTAGATATTTGAATTCATCTGACCCTAAGGAGCTTGCTAAGCACTGTATGGAAGATGCTATTCATTCAACTGTAAAGTTTGTTGATAATGTTAAAGAAGGCGATATTATTGTTGCTGAGAAAAATTTTGGCTGCGGCTCATCAAGAGAGCATGCACCTATTGCTATAAAGGCCAGTGGCATTTCATGTGTAATTGCAAAGACTTTTGCAAGAATTTTCTATAGAAATGCCATTAATATCGGTTTGCCTATTCTTGAATGTGAAGAAGCTGCTGAAAAGATTGAAATGGGCGATGAAGTAGAGGTTGATTTCACAACAGGTGTTATTACTAATAAGACTAAGAACGAAACTTATCAGGCTGAACCATTCCCTGAGTTTATGCAGGAAATGTTTAAGGTTGGCGGTTTGATTGAGCAGACTAAGGTTAAGTTGGGTTTGTAATATAATATAATATTAATTAGACAATATATAAAAACTGTTATTGACAGATAATTTGCTTTTATAGATTTGTAGTAAACAACAAATTTTTGAATTTTATCAAAAAATTTGTTTAAAGAAATTGCAATTAAATTTTAGTAAGGATAGATTAAGATTTGAAAAGAGGTTTTAAAAATGAATTTTAAAATTGCTGTTGTTGCCGGTGACGGTATCGGTCCTGAGGTAATGGAACAGAATATTAACGTATTAAATGCTATTGGTGATAAGTTTGGACACAAGTTTGAATATACTCACGTTTTAGGCGGCGGATGTGCTATTGATAAGTATGGAGAACCATTGCCTCAGGAAACAATTGATGTTTGTAAGGCAAGTGATTCTGTTCTTCTTGGTGCAGTAGGCGGCTGGCAGTGGGATACTCTCCCTGGTGATAAAAGACCTGAAAGAGCTTTACTTGGTTTAAGAGGAGCATTAGGTTTATATGCCAATTTAAGACCTGCTACACTTCATGACGCTTTAAAGGATGCTTGTCCTTTAAAGCCTGAGCTTGTTAAAGACGGTGTAGATATTATGGTTGTAAGAGAACTTACAGGCGGTATGTACTTTGGTGAAAAGGGCAGAAAGCAAACTGATATGGGCGAGGCTGCTTATGATGTTGAACAGTATTCTGTAAAGGAAGTTGAAAGAATTGCAAGAACTGCTTTTGAAATAGCAAGAAAGAGAAATAAGCACGTTACTAATGTTGATAAGCAGAACGTTCTTGAATCTTCAAGACTTTGGAGAAGTGTAGTTCTTGAGGTTGCTAAGGATTATCCTGATGTAGAGCTTGACCACTTATATGTAGACAATGCTTCAATGCAGCTTATTATGCGTCCTACTACATTTGATGTTATTGTAACAGGAAATATTTTTGGTGATATTTTATCTGATGAGGCTTCTCAGATGACAGGTTCTATTGGTATGCTTCCATCAGCAAGTTTGGGTGAGGGTACTCTTGGTATGTATGAGCCTGTACACGGTTCTGCTCCTGATATTGCAGGCAAGGATATTGCTAACCCTATTGCAACAGTACTTTCAGGTGCCATGATGTTGAAATACAGCTTTGGTCTTCAGGAAGAAGCTAAGTGTATCGAAGATGCTGTAACTAAGGTTCTTAATGCAGGTTACAGAACAGGCGATATTATGAGTGAAGGTATGAAACAGGTAGGCTGTAAGGAAATGGGCAAGCTTATTATTGAAAATCTTTAATTATTGGTTTATAATATTTTTTAAGGGTGAGAATTCTCTCACCCTTAAGCGACATAAAGAGGAATAAAATGACTGACAGCTGTAAAACAAAATATCCCATTGTTTTGGTACATGGTATGGGATTCAGAGATTTCAAACATATTAATTATTGGGGACGTATTCCGCAGATGCTTACAAGTATGGGTGCATCTGTTCACTATGGAAAACAGGAATCAAATGCATCAATAGTAAATAATGCACAGCTTTTAAAGTCCTCAGTTGAGGAAGTTTTGCTCAATACAGGGGCTGAAAAGGTTAATATAATAGCCCATTCTAAGGGTGGACTTGAAGCAAGATATATGTTGAGCAACTTGGATATGAAAGATAAAATAGCATCACTAACTACACTTGCTACGCCTCATAACGGCTCTGAAACTGTGGACTTTTTAATGAAATTTCCTGATTTTATTATTAAGTTTGGCTGTAAGATTTGTGATTTGGGATATCGCATTATGGGGGATAAAAATCCGGATACATATAGTGCAATTGATAGTTTTACAACTAAGTCTGCAGATAAGTTTAATATAGAAAATAAGGATGTATTGGGTGTTTATTACCAAAGTTATGCTTTTGTTATGAGCAGTTGTTTTAGTGATATATTTATGACAATACCAAATATAGTTGTAAAGTTCTTTGAAGGCGAAAATGACGGCTTGGTTTCTGCTAAAAATGCTGAATGGACGAACTTCAAAGGGGTATATGGCAATAATATAAGGAGGGGTATTTCTCATTGTGATGAAGTTGATATGAGAAGGAGACCTTTTACTAAAAAAAGTTGTGAAGGCATAAGTGATATTACAGTATTTTATAAGGAACTGGCTGAGGAGTTAAAAAATTTGGGATTTTAAAGCGGGGCGGTTTTACGAAGAAAGTTATCTGTGTAATTTTGGTTGTTGTGATGTCATTAGCAGTTTGTGTTTTTACATACGCTGACAACCCGTCAGGCTGGGCTGTAAATGACATACAGTCAGCTAAAGAAATGAATATTATAAATTCATACTTTGAAGGGAATTATCAAAAAACTATTACAAGAGGTGAGTTTTGCAGACTTGCAGTATTAACTCTTGATAAATGGAATATAGAAGAAAAGAAAATTGAAAATAGTATTGAATTCAGTGATACTAATGACAGTGATATTGTAAGGTGTGCAAAACTTGGTATAGTAAGCGGAATGGGAAATAATAAATTTGAACCTGATTTACCTATTACGAGGGAACAGGCAGCTAAAATGCTTTATAATACCCTTAATCTAACGCCTGCTTTAAATTCCTATAAAGAGGATAATAAAAATGGTGTAAACGGCATATTTCTGCCTCATTTGTTTGGTGATGGAAAATACATAAGCAATTGGGCAAGAAATGAAATATATGCAATGTATCATCTTGGTGTCATGCTTGGTACAGACAATGATAATTTTTCACCAAAAGGTAATTATACTATCGAACAGGCAATATGTACTTTTTTAAGGCTGTATAATACTTATACGGCTCCTGATAAGGTGTCAAGACCTGAGGCTGAGTTATATCCTGACAGCAATACGGCTAATCGTCTGAGCCAGGGGGGCAGTAAAGACAGCTATTGTCTTGACAGTGCTTATGAATGGCGTACAGATGAGTATAAATATGAGCCTGAATATTATGATGGATTTGGCAATGTATACAGTGCGGAGGATAAGGGATATGTATATCCTTTAAGTGCAAAGTATATGGAAGTTATTGTATCGGTAGGTGCAGGGGTAGGTTCAAGTGTGCTGATAGATAAAAACTGTAATGAGGTATTGGAACCTTTTTACGCTATGTTGGCGTCAAATGATGAAAAGGCTGCTGTAATACCTTTAGGGTTTGGCAAGTGTCAGCTTTATAATATTGATACTAAAGAAATAATTAAGGAATATGACTTTATACAAGATATTGGCTGTGGTATATACTGCTTTAATATTGGTGATAAAAGAGGTTATATGAACACAAATTTTGAGGAAGTTATGGATGCAGTTTATAAGCCTGTTTCACAAAATTTTTTAAATGATTTGTGTATATTTCAAAAACAGGATAATTCCTTTATAATAGTCAATACAAAGGGAAAGATACTTAAAAATTTTAAACTGGATTTAAACAGGTATGATTTAAACGGCATATTTGGTACCAATATGATGCTGACAGATAAAAAAGCAAATGGTACAGTGTTGTACAGAGCTTACAGCGGCAAGTATATTAAAGATTACCCCATCATGTGGTTTACATCAATGGGTGAAATTATTGCTCAAAAAAACGGCAAAAAATATATACTTGATAAAGAAGGAAATGTAAAGGTCAATCTTGACGCTTTGGGCTATGATGATATTGATGAGTATGTTTCATCAGGTTTTTATGCTGTATTCAAAATAGATAAAAGTAATTGGGGAAGAATTCTTCCTGCTGATATTATGGATTACAATGGCAATATTATAAGAAAGGGAGTAAGTTCCTTTGGCATATACTGTGATTACAACGGATTGTCTGCTTATAAATCAGGAGAAAGACAACTGACGGTTTTTGATAATTACGGCAAAGATATTGGTGTTGTAAATGTCAGTGAAGATATAGACAATTTTAAGTTTATAAACGGACTGATTTTTGTAAACAGCAGTGATGATAATAAATATTATACAAGATATTATACACCGACAGGTGAAGCGGCTGTAACCAATTGTTGCAGTGAAATTAATAAGGAGGAATATTAAATGATAAGTGACAGAGTAAAAAAAGGTCCAGATAAGACACCCCATCGTTCTTTATTTAAGGCAATGGGCTATACTGATGAAGAGTTGTCAAGACCGCTTATTGGCGTTGTAAATGCACAAAACGAAATTATACCGGGACATATTCATCTTGACAATATTGCAAAGGCTGTAAAGGCCGGTATACTTGCAGCAGGGGGTACCCCTATTGAAGTTCCTGCTATAGGCGTGTGTGACGGTATTGCTATGGGACATATTGGTATGCACTATTCTTTGCCTACAAGAGAATTGATTGCAGATTCTATAGAGTGTCAGGCTACAGCTCATGCTTTTGACGGTCTTGTACTTATTCCTAACTGTGACAAAATTGTTCCGGGTATGCTTATGGCTGCTGCAAGATTAAACATTCCTGCAATTGTGTGCTCAGGCGGTCCTATGCTTGCAGGAAAGAAAGGCTGTGAAAAGTTATCCCTTTCAAAGACTTTTGAGGCTGTTGGTGCCTATGAAGCCGGTTTGATTGATGATGATGAATTAAAGCAGTTCGAAAACAAATCTTGCCCAAGCTGCGGTTCATGTTCAGGTATGTATACAGCTAATTCAATGAACTGTTTATCAGAGGTTATAGGTATGGCGTTACCTGGAAATGGTACTATCCCTGCAGTTTACGGTGACAGAATCGGACTTGCAAAGCATGCAGGTATGCAGATTATGAAACTTGTTGAAAAGAATGTTAAGCCTAGAGATATTATGAATGAAAAGGCATTTAGAAATGCACTTACTATGGATATGGCTCTTGGCTGTTCTACTAATTCTATGCTTCATCTGCCGGCGATTGCTCACGAGGCAGGCGTTGAGTTAAGCCTTGATATGGCAAATGAAATAAGTGCAAAGACACCTAATCTTTGTCATTTAGCTCCTGCAGGTTCAAATTACATAGAGGAATTAAATGAAGTCGGCGGCATTCCTGCTGTTATGGCAGAAATTAACAAGCTTGGTTTGCTTGAACTTGATAATCCAACTGTAACATTAAAGACTGTTGGTGAAAATATTGCAGATTTAAAGGGTGCAGACGGAACAATTATAAGAAGTGTTGAAAATCCGTATTCTGTAACAGGCGGTATTGCTGTATTAAGAGGAAATATTGCTCCTGACGGCTGTGTTGTAAAGAGAAGTGCTGTTGCCTCTGAAATGTTAAAGCACAGCGGACCTGCAAGAGTATTTAATTCTGAAGAAGAAGCTATTGCAGCTATATTCGGTGGTAAGATCGTCAAAGGTGATGTCGTTGTTATTGTTTACGAAGGTCCTAAAGGAGGCCCGGGTATGAGAGAAATGCTCTCTCCTACATCTGCTCTTGCCGGTATGAAACTTGACAAGGATGTTGCTCTTATTACAGATGGTAGATTTTCCGGTGCATCAAGAGGTGCAAGTATCGGTCATGTATCACCTGAGGCTGCAGCAGGCGGAAATATTGGTCTTGTAAGAGAGGGCGACATAATTGATATAGATATTAATGAAGGAAAAATAAATGTACAGGTAAGTAATGATGAACTTGCAGAAAGAAGAAAGAGTTGGGTAATTCCTGAGCCAAAGATTAAGACAGGTTACCTTGCAAGATATGCCAAACTTGTTAGTTCTGCTGATAAGGGTGCTGTTTTAAATTAATGAAAGGGGGAAAACTATGTTATTAAATGGTTCTGAAATTTTGGTTGAATGCTTAAAGGAACAGGGCGTTGATACTGTATTTGGTTATCCCGGCGGTGCTGTTTTAAATATTTATGATGCTCTTTATAAGCATCAAAATGAAATAAAGCATTACCTTACATCTCATGAACAGGGAGCTGCTCATGCTGCTGACGGTTATGCCCGTGCAACAGGTAAGGTTGGTGTTTGTATTGCTACAAGCGGACCGGGTGCATGTAACCTTGTTACAGGAATTGCTACTGCTTATATGGACAGTATTCCTATGGTTGCAATCACAGGCAATGTTTCTTTGGATTATCTTGGTAAGGACAGTTTTCAGGAGGTTGATATAACAGGCGTAACAATGCCTATTACAAAGCACAACTTTATTGTTAAGGATGTTACTAAGCTTGCAGAAACTGTAAGAAAGGCCTTTTATATTGCAAGAAAGGGACGTCCGGGTCCTGTACTTATTGATATAACTAAGGATGTTACAGGTGCTTTATGTGAATATACTCCTGCTGAACCGTATAAAATTGAAAAAAGAGTAAAAACAATTACAGAGGATGATTTAAGTGCTGCTATTGAACTTATAAAGGCTGCAGAAAAACCGTTTTTATACTGCGGAGGCGGATGTATAAATGCCGATGCTTCAGAGGAAATAGTTAAGTTTGTTGAAAACCAAAATATACCTGTTTCCTGTTCAGCTATGGGTCTTGGCGTTGTTCCGTCTAATCATCCTAATTATACAGGTATGATTGGTATGCACGGAACTAAGACATCTAACTTATTGGCAAATGAGTGTGACTTGTTCATTGCTATGGGTGCAAGATTCAGTGACAGAGTTGCAACAAACTTTAAAACTTTTGCACCAAATGCAAAGGTTTTACATATTGATATTGACCCTGCTGAAATCAATAAAAATATTGTTACTTCCCATTCTATAATAGGTGATGTTGAAGAGGTTGTTAAACGTCTTAATGAAAGACTTGATAAAAAGACACATAAGGAATGGATGAGTACAGTTGAAAAATATAAGACAAAATATCCATTAAAGTATGACCACGATGGCACATTGAAACCTCAGTATATTATGGAGAGGATAAATGCTATATGCAAAGGTGAGGAAATAGTTGTAACTGAAGTTGGACAGCATCAGATGTGGGCCTGCCAGTTTATAGAAAACAAATACCCTCGTCATTTCCTTACATCAGGCGGTTTAGGTACTATGGGTTATGGTCTAGGTGCTGCAATAGGTGCTAAGGTAGGTCAGCCTGACAAGGTTGTATTTAATATTGCAGGTGACGGCTGCTTCTATATGAATCATATAGAAATGGCTACTGCTGTTGCAAATGATGTGCCTATTATTGAGGTGGTTATTAATAATCACGTTTTAGGTATGGTTAGACAGTGGCAGGATTTATTCTATGATGCACGATATTCACAGACAAATTTGGATAAGGCTACAGATTTTATTAAGCTTGGGGAAGCTTATAAGGCTGCTGTGTTTAATGTAACAAAGCCTGAAGAAGTCGATGATGCTATTAAGGCGGCTATTACATGCGGTAAGCCTGCACTTATTGTTTGTGAAATTGGCAGAGATGAAAAGGTATTCCCTATGATTCCTGCAGGAAAGAGCTGTGAAGATATGATTACCCTTGATGAGTATGAAGAAATGCAGCAAAACTAATTATAGTTATCAAATTAAAATTTAAATAAGTATAAACAGAAAGCCCTTTGTCACTACGATGAAGGGCTTTGAAAATGGGTGTAAAGCGGTAAAAATAAAAAATGAGATTTTTTGTGCTCTAGTGTTTACAAAAATTGTATTTATTATAAAAAGCAAGCGTTGTTTTTTACTGTATATTTTATTTGAAATGAGTAAAATAAAGAAAATAGAAAAACAGTTAAAAATAAATAATAACAGTATGAAAGGTAATTATATATCTTAATATTTTTTTCTTTTAAATTACACTGAAATATGTTATACTAAAAATAATGTATATGAATAAAACATAAGAAAATAATTAAGGAGAATATAAATTATGAGTTCAGATAGACAATCTAAAATCAGGAATTTCAGCATAATTGCCCATATTGACCACGGAAAGTCTACCTTAGCCGACAGACTTATTCAGCAATCGGGATTGCTTACAGAAAGAGAAATGCAGGCACAGATTCTGGATAATATGGAACTTGAAAGAGAAAGAGGAATTACAATAAAGGCACAGGCTGTCCGTTTGATTTACAAGACGGCAGAAGGTGAAGAATATACGCTTAATCTTATTGATACTCCGGGACATGTAGACTTTAACTATGAGGTATCAAGGAGTTTGGCTGCCTGTGACGGTGCAGTGCTTGTAGTAGATGCGGCACAGGGAGTTGAGGCACAGACACTGGCAAATGTTTATCTTGCTTTAGACAATAATCTTGAAATTTTGCCTGTAATAAATAAAATAGATTTGCCTAGTGCAGAGCCTGAAAGAGTTAAGGCTGAAATTGAGGATATTATAGGGCTTGATTCAAATGAGGCTCCTCTCATTTCTGCAAAGGCAAATATAAATATTGACCAGGTATTTGATAAGATAATTAAGGATTTACCTGCTCCTTCAGGGGATGAAAGTACTCCTTTAAAGGCTCTTATATTTGACAGTTTTTATGACAGCTATAAGGGTGTTATTGTATTTATGCGTGTTTTTGACGGTGTTATTAAAAAGGGAACAAAGGTTAAGTTTATGGCAACCGGCAAGGAATTTGATGTTGTAGAGGTTGGAGTTTTTGGTCCTGGACAGTATATACCTGTTGATGAACTTAAAGCAGGAGATGTTGGTTATCTTACAGCAAGTATAAAAAATGTAAGAGATACAAGAATAGGCGATACAGTAACGGATGCTAAAAATCCTGTTTCAGAACCTCTGCCGGGATATAAAAAAGTGAATTCAATGGTGTACTGCGGTATATTCCCTGCGGATGGTGCAAAATACGGTGATTTAAGAGATGCCCTTGAAAAGCTTCAGCTTAATGATGCAGCTCTTAACTTTGAGGCTGAAACATCTGTGGCGTTGGGATTTGGTTTTAGGTGCGGTTTTTTGGGACTTTTGCATCTTGAAATAGTTCAGGAAAGACTTGAAAGAGAATATAACCTTGACTTGGTTACAACTGCTCCTTCTGTTATATACAAGGTATATCTAACAGACGGTTCTATGATAGATTTGTCAAACCCTTCAGATTTGCCTGATGTAACAACTATTGCAAAAATGGAAGAACCTATTGTTCGTGCAGAAATAATTCTGCCAAGTGAATATATTGGTACAATTATGGAGCTTTGTCAGCAAAGGCGAGGCGAATATGAGGGTATGGAATATATTGAAAAGACAAGAGCTGTTCTTACCTATAAATTGCCGTTGAACGAAATTATATATGACTTTTTTGATGTACTTAAATCACGTTCAAGGGGATATGCTTCTTTTGACTATGAACTTATAGGTTATGAGGAAAGCCGCCTTGTTAAGTTGGATATGCTTGTAAACAGAGAAGTTGTTGATGCCTTGAGCTTTATTGTGCACGAAGATTCAGCTGCTGAAAAGGGACGTAAAATGGCAGAAAAGCTTAAAAAGGAAATACCAAGACATCAGTTCGAAATTCCTATACAAGCGGCTATTGGTAATAAGATTATAGCAAGAGAAACTATTTCTGCTGTGCGTAAAGATGTACTTGCCAAGTGTTACGGCGGTGATATAACAAGAAAGAAAAAACTTCTTGAAAAGCAGAAAGAAGGTAAAAAGAGAATGCGTCAGATTGGTAATGTAGAAGTACCTCAGGCAGCATTTATGAGTGTTCTTAAATTAGATGAGGAATAGAATATGATATCATTATATATACACATACCTTTTTGCAAAAGCAAGTGTAAATATTGTGATTTTCTCAGTTTTCCTGATACAGAGTGTGTTAATGCCTATAAGGGGGCATTGATTGATGAAATTAATGCTTTTGATTGTAAAGATACAATCAAAAGCATTTTTATTGGCGGAGGGACACCGTCAGTAATTGATAATCATATTATAGCAGAAATTGTGGAATCTTTGGGAAAATACAATATTAAAAAGGATGCAGAAATTACTATTGAAGCAAATCCGGGAACAATAACGGAGGAAAAACTGAAAGTTTATAAGGGACTTGGTATAAACAGGATAAGTATGGGGCTTCAGGCATGGCAGAACAGTTTGTTGAAAATACTGGGCAGAATTCATACAAAAGAAGAATTTCTGAGTAACTATGAGATTGCAGAAAAGTATTTCAGTAATATAAATATTGACTTGATGTTTTCTTTGCCTGAACAGACCTATGAAATGTGGCTTGAAACTCTTGAAAATGTTACAGAACTTAATCCTTGCCATATATCCGCATACAGTCTTATTGTGGAGGAGGGAACTCCATTTTACAATATGGAACTTAATCTTCCTGATGAAGAGACTGATAGGAAAATGTATCACAGGGCTATTGAATGCCTTGCAGAAAAGGGATACAATCAATATGAGATATCTAATTTTGCAAAAATAGGATATGAGTCTGTGCATAATTCTGTCTACTGGCAGAGAGGGAATTACAAGGGCTTTGGACTTGGAAGTGCAAGTCTTATAAATAATGTGAGATATAAAAATACCGAAAATATAAACGATTATATAATGGGGACTACAATAACTGAGACGGAAGAACTAACAAAAGAGGACGCTATGGCTGAGTTTATGTTTTTGGGTCTCAGAATGACAAAAGGTGTTTCTATATCAGGTTTTTATAATGAATTTAAAACAGATATGCTTTCAAAATAC
>ULQT01020426.1_pt1 | contig 16557 bp, 4 predicted proteins | sample 1954791 | NCBI WGS metagenome assembly ULQT01 (sample SAMEA4835663, study PRJEB28245) | human gut metagenome | biome: gut microbiome; material: fecal sample | place: Denmark | collected 2008 | reverse complement strand
TTTTCATTCAGAATTTTCATTTCCTGATAACCATCCTTCAGTACCCAATCCTTAAATTCTGCATTCGCAGTATGTACCGGCAGACCATAAATATATCCGTCTGCCTGAACTCCATTGCAAATAAAGGGCTCCTCCTCCGGACGTACAGGTGCAGTATTATAAAAACGAGTTCTTGGATTCTCTCTCTTTAATTGCTTTACGGCATTAAAAACAGACTGGTTCAACACAGTACCACTGGTAGACAGGTCATATGCAATGGGGATTCCATTTCTGTCCGTGAGAAGATCCAGGTGAAGGGTGGAATCTGTACGTCTGGCATTGGGCTGCGTGTCAGAGGGCATGCTTCCCGGAATGGAAAAATTATAGCTGGTGTGATCCAAAAAAGCAGAAGTGGTATCTCTGGAAAGGATGCTGCCGGAATGCTCATAAATCCACTTCTGCAGATCTTTTTGCAGTTTCACGATAACATGAAAGGCAGAATCCAGGTCTTCGTCTGAGATGCTTCCGGATTCTTCGAAGTAGATTCCTTTTTCAATAGCTTCATTCCAGGTGCAATTTGGGTAAAGCGCACGGGAAATGACCATATATCGGAAAAGCTCTTCTATATTATAGGGGAGAGATAGATTCCAGGTCCTGGTACGCCAGAAAATGTCAAGCTGAAGCTCCTTATAAAGGTATTTCAGAATGCCGTAGCCTACATTTTTCAGAGAGTGCTCTCCCGGTGAGAGAGCAGTAGTAAGGTCAACATATACCACAGAGTTCTTTTTGGCTTCTCGCTCCTGGTTCATATCAGCCACAACCTTCTCGAAATGGCTGATGGGATCCGGGTAATCCTTCTTTAAATCTTCCAGATATCCCAACCCCATAATGGTTTTCTGACGAGTGGCTTTCTTCTCTTTATCGTAGTAGGATTCGGTGATGGCAAGGTAAGTTCCCTTTGCCTTAGGGGTCTTTTTGAGAAACATAGGGGGTCCTCCTGTATGCTTTATCATTTGAAAATGAAGATGGTGCGTATTCCTTGTTTGTCAATTGTATAAGTGCATTGGTTTTCTTGCATTTATTATAGCACACGAAAGAGCGTACATCAAGATACACCATGAGTAAATACGAAAATTGGAGCGAATATAGTTTAGAAAACAGGGAGTGAAATTGTGCAAAATGCTGAAATTCAAACAGGGGAAAATGGAGTAAACATGTAGCTTTTTGTCCTGTGAAAACAGAAAAAATAAGAAATTGTGTGTTTTTTTCAATAAAAAGTCAAAAATAGCGACAGTACACTAAAATACACATTATAAAAATACGAAAAAGAAGACCGATTCGTGCCAGGTTTCTTAGTGAAACAGCAGAAAACAGGGATTTTTTAGGTGATCATAAATTATTGCTCCTTTAAAATCAGTGTGATATGATGATAAAAATGGGTTTGGGGCTGGTTCTGCCTGCAAAACCACACTGAAAAAAGGAAAAACCGATCTTAAAAAGGAGGTTGTAACATGAAAAAGAATTCAAGGCTGAAATCGTTTTTTGCCATACTTCTGGCGGTATCTATGATATTCCAGCAGTCCAGTCTGACTGTCCTGGCAACAGACGATACCTACGTTGAGGACGCTGCGGCAACGCCGACTCCGTCTGAAAGCGAAGCAGAAGCATACGCAACGGAGGGAGCGGAACCGGTTGCTGAGAAACAGGAAGAACCTCAGCAAGTGCAGGAAACTCCTGCTGCGGAACAAACTCAGGAGCCAACGGAAGCACCAGCCGAGCAGCCAACAGAAGCGCCAGCAGAGCAGCCGACGGAAGCACCTGCCGAGCAGCCGACAGAAGCGCCAGCAGAGCAGCCAACAGAGGCGCCTGCAGCAGCTCCGACAGAAACACCTGCAACAGAGCCCACAGCGGCACCTGCAGCAGAAGTGACGGAAGCTCCTGCAGCACCGGAAGCTACAGCAACACCAGCTGCCGAGGCAACTGCAACTCCGACACCAGAAGTCAGCGCGTCCCCAAGTGAGACACCGACTCCGACAGAAGCACCGAAGACTTCTTTCAGATATGAAGACAGTCGTGTAGTGATTACAGCAACAGCTCCGGAAGATGCAAACCTTCCACAGGATGCAGAAATCAAAGCGGACTACATCGCACCTGGCACCGACCGCTACAATGCAGCAGTAGCAGCATTCAACAGCCAGCTGAGCAGCCAGTTGGGACTGGACGCTGAGAATACGGAAGCTGAGTACGTACTTTACGATGTATATTTCCTGACCGCCGATGGAAGCAGAATTGAACCTGAAAACGGAAATGTAAAAGTAGATATGAGCTTCAAACAGATTCAGGAAAGCACCGTTGATGGCGACGTCGTAAATAAAGATGTTGTCCACCTGGACAATGATGGACAGGCCGAAGTTGTAACCGAATACGTAAACACAAACGCAGACGGCGAGATCACCTCTATGGGTTTTACGCAGGATAGTTTTTCAATTGTGGGTGGCGTGACGACTACAATTACGCGCGCTTCAAATCCAAATGTAATTACTAGTGTTGCTTTGTCTTTTAAGGAAAATGGGGAAAGTGGTAGTGCATCTATTGACAGTATAAAATCTGGTAAAGAAGGATACTTGTTTGCATCCATTGGAATGGCTAATAACAATGATCATATTGTTACTTCTGACGTAGAAATTAATCTTGGAAAGACGAATGCAAAATTTCCAGATTTTGTAAATAACATATATGTTGCAAATGGTATAACATACACTTTGAGCACTGATGCGGATGGCAATCAAAAAATCAAAGTTGAAGGATTGACTGAAAATGGATCTACTCAGTTGATAAAAATGAGAGTGAAATTTCCAGAAGGCGTAAGCAGTAGTAAAGATGATATTAATGCTAGTTTTACAGTAGATGGAGAAAACAAAGCGAATGCCTCATTGAAATGTGAAGCAGAGCCGAAATGGCATCATAAAAAAACAGCAGATAATGTATCTATTGGAACTACTGGCACTACAACAAGTTTTGTAATGAAAGATGATCTCAAGTTTACTCTGCATGAATATCACGATGAGATTAAAGAGGGAAATCTTTGGCTGAAAGGTTTTAGCATTACAGATACAATGCGTTTTCCTGAAGGAATGTATATTGATGCGGCTGATGCAGATGCCGCTATTTCCTTTGAGAATATGGATGGATACATGAAAAATTCAATCTATGATGAAAATGATTCGAATAAGGTTGTGGGATATACTATTACATATACAAAAAGTTCTAGTTCTGAGGATCCAAAAAAACAGCTTGATGACTGGACTGGAAAAGTAATAGTAAGCAAAGATAAAATTAAGTTTGCAGAAAATTATGTAGATGGAGAAGTGAACAACGAGTTAGAAACAACAGTTTCACCTATTGATAATTCTGCAGATATTAAGCTTGCTGATAAAGCGGAAGCAACTGTTCTCGTTAAGAAACCTGGTGAGATTGATTTTCGGGATGACTATGGCAATAATAAATCAATTTTGCATGTTGAAACAGCTAAGACAGGGCACTGGAATGATTATAATCAAAATAATAGCTATGTACTTTATGGCGATTATATTTTATATCAGGTAAAAGCAACAAATAACGGAGACGTTGATACAGATATCGTTATTGAAGATGATCTTACTAAGGTTAGTCCTGCCAGAAGTCTTGCGTTTATTACTGAAGATGAGCTTAATACATTGTCGACTAATGGTCAGTGGAATGTAGGTGGAAATGCATTTACTCCATCTAAGAGAATTTGGACAAAAGCAGATTCCCCAATAAAAGCAACAGCAGAAATAGCTGGAGATAAGGCAACCTGGAAATTTGAAAGTGTACCATCTGGAAAAGAAGTTTTGGGCTATGTACTCATGAAAGTTGTTCAAAACGAAACCCAGGAAATTACAAACCAGATTACAATCAATAATGATAAAGCAACTAAAACCAATACCGTAAAGCAGAAAAAAGATGAAGAAAAAATGGAAGTAACCAAAACTGCTTCCGCCGAACCAATTGTAGATGGAAAAGAAGAGTATACCATCACAATTAAAAATACAGGAACTGCAGCGGCTAGTGGCTGGAAGTTCTCAGATGTGCTTCCTGCTGGAATGGAACTGGACGGTACGGTTGCAAAGGTAACTATTGAGGGTGGCAGCTTTACTAGCGAGGTCACTTATGATTCAGTTACTGGTGAAATTGCAGGCACTTTGGCGGATATACAACCTGGCGGAAGTGTTACCATCAAAGTTCCAGTTAAGCTGAAAAGTAATTCAACAGAAGAGAGTTTCAAAAATGTTGCACAGGTGATTAAAGGGGAGCATGTTGTAAAGGGTGAAGTAACCGTACATAAGAATTCCCGCAATTTTGATATTACCAAAACAGCTGACAGAACTTTGGCTGATTCCGAAGATCTTGTAAAATATACAATTACAGTAAAAAATACTGGAATTAGTTCATCTGTATTAACAGAAAATGAGCCATTGGCATTTTGGGATATTCCAAATGGAATTACCATTGAAGAAAATAAACAGAGTGATAAATTCGTGGAAAATAAACCTAACGATGTCACTATTGAAAGAGTTTATGAAAAAGACGAAAACGGGAAAATTACAAAAGTTATATTTAAGGCCGTTGGAACTTTTAATGCTGGTGAATCTGCATCCGTTAATGTTTGGGCGACGATGCCGAAAGTAGAGACTGGCTTTGTTAAAGTTAAAAATACAGCAGAAATCGATGAAAATCATAAATCAGATTCTGAGGTTGTAGTAGAACCAAGTCAAGGGGACATTACGGAAACAAAAGTAGTATATGATAAAGATGGAAATCCTTTGCCTAATCCAGGAATTGTTTCAAGAGGGGATGTTCTTACTTATAAAATTACCATTACCAATACTGGAGAGAGTAATATCACAGAAGTATATGGAAAAGACACTCTGGTAAATAAGGATAATAGCAGTGATACAACGCATCAAGTAGATGATGCAAATAATAATTATCAATTAATTTTAACAGTGGAAGAAGCCGAAGGTGTAAAAGGAATTAATAAAGGCGATGAATTGGTTATAAATAAGTGGGATGTAAAAGATTTTAGTTTCCTGATTACATCTAATAAAAATTCGCAAAAGAATGCGGATGTGATTAAAAAAATAGATGGCTTCTGCATTGAACCGAAGGGAAAACTGGTTTTGTCTTACAAATTGAAACTGAAAGATAATTTTAAAGATTCGTATAATCAGGTTTCAATTAATGGACGTGAGCCTGTGACTTCTGTGGAATATGGGAGCGCAGATGGAAAACTGGATGTGTTTAAATATGCAGGCGGAAGTCTGGGCGAGGGAAATTCTTTTGAACCAGATAATTTGAATAAGTCTATTTCTTTAAATCCAGATGATTATAGCAGTGTAGAGGATTTGCAGAATAAACTTATAATACCTTATGCTGTAGTTGTAAAAAATCTTTCAGAAAAAAGTGGAAGCCAAGTTTCGGATGATTTTGTAGTTACAGATACTTTGCCAGAAGGACTGGAATGGACGAAATATGATGAGACAAAAGATGTTCTTGTGAAAGTTGGAACAGATAAAAACAAATACACCTGGGAATCAGAAAACAGCTGGGGAAAAGTTTCGGTAAGTGTTTCTGGAAATACTATAACAACTAAGTTTTCGAAAGCAGTTCAGGGAAATAACGATGAAAAAATTAGTTTAATAATCTTTTATAAGGCGAGACTGACAAGAGAAAAAGCCGAAGAAATATATAAGAAACTGAAGGATTCTAAAGATTCCCTTGTCCTTGAAACTTTCAAAAATACAGCTACTTTAAAGGCAACGAAACCATTTATTAATTCAGAAGGAAAAGTAGGAACAGAAACAAGTGACAGTGATAACTTCACAATAGAAGAAGATACTACACATATTTCTTTCGAAAAGGCTGCTGAAGGATGTTATGCAGGAGGAGAAGATTATAATGGTCAGTTGACCACTATTGGTGGAACTGCTGGAAGTAAGATTGTATGGAAACTTGTAATTAATAATGATACGTATGGAAACGGAGGTGCGGCACTCACTAATTATTCTATTCTGGATACGTTACCTAGCGGATATCAGTATCAGAAATCTAAAAATGGTGAATATAAAAATACTATGATAGTCTATAGTAAAAGTGATGGAACATTACGTCGTGAAATTCCATTTGTTGAACCAACTATAGACACTGAAGTGGGAACAATTGCTTGGAATTTTGACACGGCAAAGAATAGCGAGTTTAAGCTGGAGCCTGGCGAATATCTTGAAATTAAATATGCCACCAGTATAAGATCCACCGATGATTCTAAGGATGGTATCTATACAAACCATGCTAAATTGACTGTTCATGGATATACAGAGCCAGGAACTGTTCCAGGTGAGGATGATTTTGATAAGGAATATGAGGATTCCGCATCTTATACACTTTCCAGTGTAGCAACATCTTCTGTAAAGACTATTGCATATAATAGACATGCAAATCATAAGAAGGATCCGAAGGATGATACCGGAAGTGGTGACCGTCCAATGCCAGAAAACTATGTGGAAGGCATGCAGGGAGAAGATGTAACATATACCTTGAATGTAAAGAATGAAGCAACTACTACAACAATTGCAAATATGGTTGTAATCGATCGCCTTCCATATGTAGGAGATATTGGTGTAATTGCTGGTTATGGAAGAGGAAGTGCTTTTGAAGTATCTTACAATGGAGGTCTTGTAGTAAGTGCAGATGGCTCAACTATTAAGGGTGTTACGGTACAATTCTCAAGTGATGCGTCAACAACAATTGGAGATGGTGCTGGAGAATGGTCTACTGAAAAGGATAACGATACAGTAGAATGGCATAATGAATATCAGGCTGGAGATCGACTGATTCGCTTCCAGTTCCCAGCAGATTTCAAACTTCCAGCAGGAAAGACTGTTACAATCCAGTTTAATGGTAAAGTTCCGGAATATGTAGAAAATACTGGGGAAAGTAATATTGCATGGAATAGTTTTGCTTATAGTTATACAGATGAAGGAAAAACCTCTGGTATTTTGATCGCAGAGCCAGCAAAGGTTGGTGTATGGGTTAAAACACCAGAATCTGGAAAAATTACAGTTAATAAAACCTTTAAATCTGAGAATACAGAAAGAACATTTTATTTCGCAGTATTTACAAGGAATGAGAATAATAAGTTTGTTCGTTATTCACCAGTCAAGAGTTTGACTTTGACAGGTACTACAACTGGAACAACTGAATCAGTCGTATTTAACAATCTTCCGCTTGGTGAAGAAAATGAAACTATATATTATGTATTCGAAACCGATGCACAGGGTAATATTCTTACATTAGATAAGGATGGCAAGGCGAATGTTAATGGTATCAACTATACTGTAACTTATCAGAAAACGGATGTTGTTTTGTCAGAAGGTAAGAAAGAACAGGCAGTTTCTATTACTAATGAGGAAGAAAAAAGAACAATAGAAATCAGCGGAACCAAGACCTGGGATGACAACAGCAACCAGGACGGTCTGAGACCTGAGAAAGTGGAACTGAAGCTTTACCGGAAAGTCGGCACTGGAGATGAAGAACTGGTACAGGGAGTGAAAGCAACCTGGACAAATACCAACAGTGACACCTGGAACTACAGCTTCGAAAACCTTCCGGAGTATGAGAATCAGCAGAAGATCACATACCGTGTGGAGGAGACTCCGGTAAAAGACTATGAGACTTCCTATGATACAACCAACAAGAACAACATTACAAATACCCATAAGCCTGGAACCGTGAAGATCAGCGGAACCAAGACCTGGGATGACAACAGCAACCAGGACGGTCTGAGACCTGAGAAAGTGGAGCTGAAGCTCTACAGGACTGTCGGAAACGGAAAAGAAGAGCCGGTAGAGAAAGAGGCAACCTGGACAAATACAGCCGGTGATATCTGGAGCTACAGCTTCGGAAACCTTCCGGAGTATGAGAACCAGCAGAAGATCACGTACCGTGTGGCAGAAACCCCGGTAAAAGATTATGAGACTTCCTACGATGCAAGTAACAAGAACAACATCACAAATACCCATAAACCGGGAACTGTAGATATCGAAGGAACCAAGACCTGGAATGACAATGGCAATGCAGACATCAGACCAGAAACTATTACCATTAACCTTTATGCAAATGGCAAATTGGTTGCTTCCAAGACCGTATCAAAGGCAGACGATTGGAAATGGAAATTTGCAGATCAGCCGAAATACGAAAAAGGAAAGGAAATTGAATACACCATAACAGAGGATAAAGTAGACGGATATATCACTACAAAAGGAATTGGCGATTATGATGTAATCAATACACCGACCACAGTAATTGTTGATAAAGTCGATGACAAAGGCAACCCAGTTAAAGATGCGCAACTTCAGATTACTGTAAAAGATAGTAATGGAAATGCAGTAGCAAGCTGGAAGACAGATGAAACCAGTTATGATATTATTGGGAAGCTGATTGCAGGAAACACTTATATACTGGAGGAAATCAACGTTCCGACAGGTTATGTTGCAGCAGATCCAATTACCTTTAAAGTAGAAGCTGATGGAACTATTACAGTGGACAACGAAACAATAGTTGGCAATAAACTGACTCTGGTAGATGCTAAACTTCATTTCAATGTCAACAAAGTAGAACTTGGAAGTGGTAAAGAGGTAGAAGGTGCTCATCTTGTAGTAATTGATAAGGAAACAGGTAAGACTGTAGATGAGTGGGTTTCTGAAAAAGGTAAAACTCACGACTTTGGTCCTAAACTTGAAGCTGGAAAGAGCTATATTCTTAGAGAAACAGTAGCTCCTGCTGGTTATAAGTATGCAACAGATATTGAGTTTACTGTTAAAAAAGATGGAACTATTGAAACCAATGCAAAAACTACAACAGATACAGATGGTAACAAGGTATACCTGGTAGAAGATGACACCACCAAGGTAACCATCACCAAAGTAGACGCCCTTGGCAATCAGCTTTCAGGCGTAGTACTCGAAATCCAGGACAAGGACGGCGTGGTAATCGATAGTTGGACAACTTCAACTAAGGACAACCCACGCGTAATCACTGGCAAACTGATCCTCGGCGAAACCTACAAGTTAGTCGAGAAATCCGCTCCAGCTGGTTATACCCTGGCAGATCCTGTTGAGTTTACTGTAAGTGAGAATGACATCGACAACAAAGTTGAGATGAAGAACACCTACTCCGCATCCGGAAGTCTGAACCTGACAGCTAAGAAGACTCTGACAACCACAGAGACACCACTTACAGAAGGTCAGTTTACATTCGAACTTCGCGACAAAGATGGCACTGTTCTTCAGACCAAGACCAACGATGCTGACGGAAACGTAACCTTTGACGAAATCAAGTACAGCCTTGTAAAAGACAACACAGATAAGAAAGTAGATGATACCGGCGAATACCAGTACACCGTAAATGAGGTGAAAGGTGACGCAGCAGGTTACACCTACGACGACACCATCTACACCATCAACGCAACCGTAACAGATGCAGGCAACGGTACTTTAACCGTAACCCCAGTCATCCATTCCTCCGAGGCAACTTCCGAGGATGCCACTGTAACAGGTATGGAATTTACCAACACCTACACCACATCTGGTCAGATTGCTCTTGGTGCAACCAAGACTCTGGAAGGCCAGACACTGGAAGCAGAGCAGTTCAGCTTCCAGGCAACAGAAATGGATGCAGATGGAAAGGCAGTAGAAAATGGTTACAGCGAAACTGTGAAGAATGCTGACGGCGGTGCCATCACATTCCCAATCATCACATACAAGCAATCCGGAACCCATTATTACCAGATCACTGAAGTAAAAGATGAGAAACCGGCATATCAGTATGATGAAAGCAAATACGTTGTAAAAGTAGACGTAACAGACGACAATGCAGGCAAGTTAACAGCGAAAGTTACTTCTGTTACAAAGAACGGCGAACCTGTAAAGAGTGAAGATCTCACTGGAGCAGTTACCTTCACGAATACCTACAGTGCTTCCGCTGACCTTGAACTGAAAGCCCAGAAGTCCATGAAGGTAGAAGCTGAACAGCTTGGAACCTTCGAATTCGAACTGAAAGATGCAGATGGCAAGGTAATTGAGACAGTTAAGAACGACGAAAAAGGTGCGATCAGCTTCAGCAAGCTTTCCTATACAGAGAAAGATGCTGGTAAGACCTTTACCTACACCGTAAACGAAAAGCTCCCATCAGAGGCAGACACCTACGTATACGACAAGACTGTTTATACAGTAACTGTAAATGTAGAAGACAACCGTGACGGAACTCTGAAGCTTACCACCAAGGTAAATGGAGAAGATTACACCGAGACAGCTATGAAATTTATCAACGATACTACCAAGGTTACCATTTCCAAGGTAGACGACACCACCCTGAAAGCTCTTGCAGGAGCAAAACTTCAGGTAGTAGATGACCAGGATAAGGTTGTGGAAGAGTGGACCTCAGATGGTACACCACATGTGATCACAGCGAAACTTGTTCTTGGCAAGACCTACAAACTGGTTGAGGCAGAAGCACCATCAGGATATGAGATCGCAGAGCCGATCACCTTCACTGTTGATGCAGATGACACCAAAAATGCAGTTGAGATGAAGGATGCCATGACAAGGAGCAAGACCGCTGCAATTGAGATCACCAAGGAACTGAAGCTGAACGATGCACTTGCAGGCGCTAAGGACATGACCTTCTACGCAGCACTTTTCGCAGATGCAGAATGCACAATTCCTGCTTCTGATGTAAAAGCACTTGAGTTTAAGAATGCAGCTTCTTCCACAGTTACCTTTACCAATCTGGATCTTGGAAGAACCTACTATGTAAGTGAGACGGATGTAACCGGAAAAGCAATTGATTCAGGCATGACGCCGGATGAAAAGGTTTATGTTCCGGTTTATCCACAGGGACAGGCAATCACTGTAACTGAGGATGGCGCAAAGAGCAGCATCACATTTGAGAACCAGTTCAGCGAATGGCCGGATGGATTCTACAAGATCGCGACTCTGAATGTAACCAAGAAGCTTCTTGGTGCAGATGGAAATGCCCTGGAAAGTGATGAGATTTTCTATGCAGGTATCTTTGATGACAAAGAGTGCACAACTCTTTCCACAAGAACGGAGAAGAACATCCTGACACTTGATCTTGCAGGCGGCTCGACAGTATCTGAGAGTACACAGGCAGTTGTAATACCGGATGAATCCTTTACGCTCTATGTTGCAGAGACAGATGCAGAAGGAAATCTGGTAGATGGTACAGACGGATTCAGATACGCAGTAACTGTTGAAAATGGAAATGTACTGTTTGATGAAAATAATCTCAATGCAGAGGTAACCATCATCAACCAGGAACAGCCGGAAGCAACACCTACTGTAACTCCTGAGGAGACAATAACTCCTACACCAACCCCAGGCACCTCCACAGGTGTTAAGACAGGTGATGACACACCAATCGGCTTCTATATGGCATTGCTCTTTGTTGCAGCTCTCGCAATCGAAGAAACAACCAGAAGACGCCGCAAAAAAGAACGGGATTAACAAATCACAATTAAATAATCAGAACCGCCCCTGCAGGAAGAATCCTACCAGATTCGCCCGCAGGGGCGGTTCTTTTTAAAAGAATTTTGTTGTAGTAAGATACTTTTTTGTGTGTTATACTAATGCAAGAAGTTGAAGAGGCTAGAGCGTGTTTGAAAAAGGCTTTCTGCAAGATGTGCGTCACAGTTTGTGGGAGATTTCGCTCGGATGAGGGCGCCATAGCGGGCTACGGCAACCGAATTCGGGTGAAATCTCCCGCAAAGTGGGGCGTGCAGATTGCGGGAATGATTTTTCAAACACGCTCTAAGAGACCGCCTGTTGTAACTGATGAAGATGCTCCAGAATTATCAGCTGCATTGTATAAAGCTTTTAAGTGCAGTGTAATTCGGCATAATTGAAGAAATGAATTAAATACATCCCAATATCGGCTGTTTAAACAAACTGATTGGGCACTATTTGGAGGAAAAAATGAAAAAAGAGAATATTCCTGCATATGAGATTGTGAAACAGGAGAAATTGACCGATATCCATTCCACCGGATATCTGGTTCTCCATAAGAAAACAGGAGCCAGACTGGTTCTGATCGAGAATGATGATGAGAATAAGGTATTTTCCATTGCCTTTCGTACCACACCGAAGAACAGCACTGGTGTTCCCCACATTCTGGAGCACAGTGTTTTGTGCGGATCCCGTGAATTTCCGCTGAAGGATCCTTTCGTAGAGCTGGTAAAAGGCTCACTGAATACCTTCCTGAATGCCATGACCTACCCGGATAAGACCTGTTATCCGGTAGCCAGCTGTAATGACCAGGATTTCCAGAATCTGATGCACGTTTATTTGGATGCGGTTTTTTACCCGAACATTTACCAGAAGGAGGAGATTTTCCGCCAGGAGGGCTGGAATTACCATCTGGAGCAGAAGGAAGGTCCTCTTACCTATAATGGTGTTGTATATAATGAGATGAAGGGGGCATTTTCTTCCCCTGACGAGGTGTTGGACAGAGAGATCATGAATAATCTTTTCCCGGATAATACCTATGGCGTGGAATCCGGCGGTAATCCTGAGAATATTCCGGAGCTTTCTTATGAGGAGTTCCTGGATTTCCACCGCACCTATTATCATCCCTCTAACAGCTATATTTACCTCTATGGAAATATGGATATGGAGGAGAAGCTTCGTTTTATTGATGAGAAATATCTGTCTGCCTTTGATGCGCTGGATGTGGATTCTGCGATTAAAGAGCAGGCTGCCTTTTCCCAGGTGAAGGAGCTGCAGATCGAGTATCCGGTTTCTGAAAGTGAGGAGGAAGAGGATAATACGTATCTTTCTTACAATATGGTTGTGGGAAATGCTATGGACAGCACCCTTGGCGTGGCTTTTGATGTGCTGGATTATGCGCTTCTCAGCGCACCCGGAGCACCACTGAAGCAGGCTCTTCTGGATGCCGGCATCGGTAAGGAAATTTATGGCGATTATAGTGACGGTGTTCTGCAGCCGTTCTTCTCTATTGTGGCGAAAGGTGCGAAGACATCCCAGAAGGAGAAATTTGTTTCTGTTATCCGTAATTGCCTTCAGGATATTGTGCGAAATGGAATTGACAAAAAGGCTATTCTTGCGGGTATTAATTATATGGAGTTCCGCTATCGGGAGGCCGATTTCGGACAGTTCCCCAAGGGGCTGATGTATGGACTGGATATTATGGGAAGCTGGCTCTATGATGACGAGAATGCTTTTTCCCAGGTACAGCTTTTGTCTATTTATGACAGATTAAAGGAGGCTGTAAATGAGGGCTATTTCGAGAAACTGATCCAGAAATGGCTTCTTGATAATACACATGGTCTGATCCTTACACTTGTGCCGAAGCGTGGGCTTGCCGCTCAGCGCGAGAAGGAACTGGCGGACAAGCTGGAGGCTTACAGAAGCAGTCTTTCCGATGGGCAGCTGGAGGAAATGGTCGGGAAGACCAAAGCTCTTGAAGCTTACCAGGAATCAGAGGAGAGACCGGAGGATCTTCAGTGTATTCCGATGCTGAAACGCTCTGATATCCGTAAAGAGGTTAACGGTTTTTCCAATGAAGAGCTTCAGGTAGATAACAGTCTGTTCCTGTATCAGGATGTGTGCACCAACGGAATCGGTTATGTGAACGTTATGTTTGAGATCAAGGATATGGCTGTAGAGAAAGTCCATTATCTGGGACTTTTGAAATCTGTTCTTGGTTATGTGGATACAGAGAATTACACATACGGTCAGCTGTTTAACGAGACTAATGCCAGAACAGGCGGTATTCAGTGTGGTGTGGATGTTTTTGATAAGGCAGATGATCCGGAAGCATTCCGTGCTATGTTTACCATTCGCGGAAAGGCACTTTATCCTCAGATGGATTTCCTTTTCCAGATGATGGAAGAGATTCTGAATACTTCTAAGATCACAGATACCAAGCGTCTCTATGAAATTATTGCAGAGATCAAGTCCAGGGGACAGGCTTCCCTGATAGGCTCAGGACATCAGACAGCAGTGCTTCGCGGCGCTTCCTATGGTTCTCCGATGGCGAGATTCCAGGATGAGATGGCTGGTGTTGGCTATTATAAATTTATAGAGGATCTGGAGAAGAATTTCCAGGACAAAAAAGCCGAAATCGTGGCAGGACTTGAGAATGCTATGGCGGAAATCATTCGCCGGGATTCTTTTATGGTAAGCTACACAGGTGAGAGAGAGTCTGTGGAACAGCTGAAGGCTTTAAGTGGCTCTCTGAAGAAGAGCCTGAAGGAGAGCAGCTGTCAGGTTCCGGAGGTTGCCATTACCTGCGAGAAAAAGAACGAGGGATTCAAGACCTCAGGACAGGTTCAGTATGTGGCAAGAACAGGCAACTTTGTGAAAAAGGGATTCACATATACAGGAGCGCTGGAAATCCTTAAGGTGGCTTTAAGCTATGATTATCTGTGGATCAATCTTCGCGTAAAGGGCGGCGCATATGGCTGTATGAGCGGATTTAAGAGAAGTGGAGAGAGCTTCTTTGTATCCTACAGAGATCCCCATCTTCGCCGCACCCTTGAGGTATATGAGGGCGTGCCGGAATATGTGCGCACCTTCGCAGCGGATGAGCGTGAGATGACGAAATATATTATCGGAACCATCAGTGGAAAGGATGTTCCAAGAACACCACAGACACAGGGGGCACTTGGCAGAATGGCTTATTTCCGCGGTCTCACTGTGGAAATGCTGCAGAAGGAGCGTGACCAGATCCTGAATGCTACTGTTGAGGATATTCATGCACTTGCTCCGCTGATCCAGGCAGTTCTTTCTGATGACCAGCTTTGTGTAGTTGGAAGTGAGAGTGCTATCGAGAAGGCGAAGGATGTATTTATGGAGACCAAGCCGCTGGTAAGCTGTTGATAAAAGTTAAGAAAGATGAGGATATATTTTAATGACACCAGATTTTAAATCCGGATTTGTTGCAATTATTGGCCGCCCAAACGTTGGGAAATCTACCCTGATGAACCATCTGATCGGCCAGAAGATCGCGATCACATCCAAGAAGCCCCAGACCACCAGAAACCGCATCCAGACGGTCTATACCTGTGAGAAGGGACAGATCGTTTTCCTGGATACGCCTGGTATCCATAAGGCGAAAAATAAGCTTGGAGAGTATATGGTAGCCGTTGCAGAGCGTACCCTGAAAGAGGTGGACGCAATTATGTGGCTGGTTGAGCCGTCTACCTTTATCGGAGCCGGTGAGCGCCACATTGCAGAGCAGCTCCAGGGCGTTGGCGTGCCGGTCATTTTGATCATTAATAAGATCGATACAGTGAAAAAAGAGGAAATTCTTCCGGCAATCGATACGTACCGCAAGATCTGTGATTTTGCCGAGATTATCCCTTGCTCTGCACTCCGCGGACAGAATACAGAGGATATTATTGACAGTATTTTGAAATATCTTCCTTATGGACCCATGTTCTATGATGAGGATACTGTAACGGACCAGCCTCAGCGCCAGATCGTGGCAGAGGTGATCCGTGAGAAGGCGCTTCACGCACTGGATGCGGAAATCCCACATGGAATCGCAGTGGCAATTGACAAAATGAAGGAGCGTCCTGGCAAAAATCCTATGGTGGATATTGAGGCGACCATTATTTGCGAGAGGGATTCCCACAAGGGCATTATCATTGGAAAAGGCGGCGCCATGCTGAAGAAGATCGGCAGCAACGCCAGATTTGAGCTGGAACGTATGCTGGACTCCAAGGTAAACCTGAAGCTTTGGGTAAAGGTGAAAAAAGACTGGCGTGACAGTGATTTTATGATCAAAAACTTTGGATATGATAAGAAGGAAATCTGAAAATGAGTGATCTGATCACGGTACAGGGAATTGTACTTTCTGCGCAGCCTGTGGGAGAGTATGACAAGCGGATCGTGCTTCTTACCAGGGAGAGGGGGAAGATTTCCGCTTTCGCCAAGGGCGCCAGACGGCAGAACAGTCCGTTTATGGCAGCTGCCAATCCTTTTGTGTTCGGGAATTTCACCCTGTATGAAGGGCGCAGCAGCTACAATCTGAACCAGGTGACCGTGACCCATCATTTTGTGGAGCTGGCCGCCAGACAGCCGGGAGTTTATTATGGCTATTACTTTCTGGAGTTGGCAGATTATTTCGGAAGAGAGGGCACAGATGAGAAGAATATGATGAATCTTCTTTATCTCACTGTGAAGGCTCTCCTGAATCCGGAAATTGATGACCGGCTGGTAAGGTGCATTTTTGAGCTGCGAACTATGACGGAGCAGGGGCTGATGCCAGAGCTTTTCCGGTGTGTGAACTGTGGGGAGGAGATCGCCGGAAAAGAGAATCTGTTCTTTTCCCAGGAGGCACATGGGATCCTGGATGGGGACTGCCTGAAGAAAGCAAGCCCCGGAGAAGCCAGAACCGCCCGCCGGATTTCCCCGGCAGCACTTTATACCATGCAGTACATTGTAAGCTCGCCCATGA
>ULQT01034994.1_pt1 | contig 16596 bp, 12 predicted proteins | sample 1954791 | NCBI WGS metagenome assembly ULQT01 (sample SAMEA4835663, study PRJEB28245) | human gut metagenome | biome: gut microbiome; material: fecal sample | place: Denmark | collected 2008 | reverse complement strand
ATTGCCGTATACATTATCGTCAGTACAAGCCAAAAGCTTCGGTATGTATCTAAGTAGCGAGACTTTTATTGTGTCTATGTTTTTTCATAGCTGCAATAAAGGCTTCGCTTTATTTTTTGTATTTATTTTCAAGGAGGATTTTTTAATGTTAAGTATGACAGGCATTTGGATGTATGTATGGCTTATAATAGGCTTTATATGTCTCATTAAAGGAGCAGATTTTTTTGTTGAAGGCAGCAGCTCTATTGCAAAAATATTCAATGTTCCTACTGTAATTATTGGTCTTACAATAGTTGCAATGGGTACGTCTGCACCAGAAACAGCAGTTAGTATTTCAGCAGCATTACAGGGAGCAAATGAAATTGCAGTCAGCAATGTAGTTGGCTCTAATTTCTTTAACCTTCTTATGGTTGTAGGTATATGTGCTATTTTACAGCCTATCAACATAACAAGACCCCTTATAAAAAGAGACTACCCTTACTCTATTGCAGCAACTTTGCTTCTTCTCTTTTTTCTTTTATTAGGTTACATTATTGCAGGTCAGCCTGCTCTTACACGTATAGAAGGCATAATTATGCTTGTTGTTTTTATCTCCTATCTTCTTATACTTGTTCGTTCTACACTTATTGAAATAGCTGTAGGTGAAAAGGTTGAAATAGAAGAAGTTAACAGCCGTTCCCTCCCTGTTAGTATAATATTTATTGTTATAGGTCTTGCTGGAGTTATAGTAGGCGGTGACTTAGTTGTTGACAGTGCCACTGCCATTGCAACACAGTTTGGTATGAGCAATACACTTATAGGACTTACAGTTGTTGCCTTTGGAACTTCTCTCCCTGAACTTGTCACAAGTATCGTTGCGGCAAAAAAAGGTGAAGCAGACCTTGCACTTGGTAATGTAATTGGTTCAAATATATTTAATATTCTTCTTGTACTGGGAATTTCATCAATAGTACGCGGAATTACCGTACAGCTTGACTCTCTTATTGACACACTGCTGCTTACCATTGTAAACCTTATTGTTTTGCTTATTGTATTAAAAAAGAAAAGTTTTATAGGCAGAGGTGTCGGCATAACAATGGTATCAATGTATTTAGTATACACAGCATACATTATTTTGAGGAATTATAACATTCTTCCTTTTTAATATTTAGTTAATAAACACTGACTATAATAATGCCCTCATAAATCAAATATACAACTTTGTATATCTGATTTATGAGGGCTCTTTATTGTAAAAAAGTCAAATATATATTCCATATTACAGAAATTAAATCTCTTATACAACATAAACGTTATTTTACTGTGAACTAAGTATAATTTCTGCAATTTCAGACATCTTCCTGCCTGTATCCATACTCTTTTTCTGTATATATCTATGAGCTTCCTCTTCTGACATAGAATACATATCAACAAGCACCTGCTTTGCTCTTAATATTATTCTTTCTTCATTTTCTCCTTTATGCTGTGAAGATTTACACTGAATGTCCATTGCCATAAGCATTTCTACAGAACATATTAAATCATTTTTCTGCAAAGGCATAGAAAGCTTGAACACTCTTCCCTCAGGAAAAATATCTATTTGAGCCTTTTTTCCAAGTACAACTATATTAAATTCATCTCTAATATCGTCAATTACTCTTTCTGTCCTGACCCCGTCAAAAGTACAGCCTGTAATAATAATGCCTGCCGGATAATAATTTAGTGATTGTATAAGTTCATTAAATGACTTAGCAATCAAAACCACGTTATTGCCATTGGCAATTAAAATTTTAGCAATACTAACAGCTGCTTTATGGTTATCAAAGGCAATAAATATGTTATTATTCATAATAATTACCCCTTTATATTTTACTTTTTAACAACAAAGATTTATATACGGCACAGCAATTACTGCAAAAACATTTTATTATATTCACATTAAAACATAATAACCTCTGCATCAGTAATTTGTTTTATTTCTTCTGATAATATATTTACATATATCCGCAAATATTCAATTTTTTATATCACCGTATTAAAACTCAAGGCTTCTGTATAACAGAAGCCCTGACATTAAATATTAATACACATTATTAAGGCACAAATTAGTAAACTGTCAAGTAACTATCAAGCTCCCACTTGCTTACAAACATTCTGAAAGAATCCCACTCTGCCATCTTAGAAGTATAGTAAGCCTTATAAGCATGTTCACCGAGAACCTCCTTAACAAGACCATCCTCTTCCATAACTCTGAGAGCCTCATATAAGTTACCTGGGAGATTCTTAACACCAAGCTCGTCTCTTTCTTCCTGAGTTGATGCAAATAAATTCACATCCACACTGTCAGGAGCAGGCATATTATTCTTAATACCGTCAAGACCTGCAGCCAAACAACAAGCTAAGCAAAGATAAGGATTAGTAGCAGGGTCAGGACTTCTCAACTCAACTCTTGTACCAGCACCTCTTGATGCAGGAATTCTGATAATATCAGTTCTGTTAGATGCTGACCATGCTATGTAACAAGGAGCTTCATAACCAGGAACTAATCTCTTGTAAGAGTTTACAAGTGGATTTGTAACCGCAGTAATACCTGCCACGTGCTTTAACACACCAGCTATAAAGCTGTATGCTGTTGAAGATAACTGTAAGTTGCCTGTAGGATCAAAGAACACATTTTTGCCGTTCTTATCAAATAAAGACATATTAGTATGCATACCTGAACCATTAATACCAAATATAGGCTTTGGAATAAATGTCGCATGTAAACCATACTTCTTTGCCATAGTCTTAACAACCAATCTGAAAGTAACTACATTATCAGCTGTAGTTAAAGCGTCAGCATACTTAAAGTCAATCTCATGCTGACCCTCTGCAACCTCATGGTGAGACGCCTCAATTTCAAAGCCCATCTGCTCAAGAGTAAGACAAATATCTCTTCTTGCATCTGTACCTAAATCAACAGGGTCAAGGTCAAAGTAGCCGGCTTCATCATTAGTATCTGTAGTTGGTCTGCCATCCTCATCAGTCTTAAATAAGAAGAACTCACACTCATTACCAACATTAAATGTATAGCCTAACTTTTCAGCTTCTGCCATCTGTCTTTTTAAAATAGCTCTTGGGTCACCCTCAAATGGAGTTTCGTTTGTGCTGTCATATACATCACATATAAATCTTGCAACTTTCCCCTTTTGCGGTCTCCAAGGATAAATAACAAATGTATCAAGGTCCGGTCTTAAATACATATCAGATTCTTCAATTCTCGCAAAACCCTCAATAGAAGAACCATCAAACATCATACCACCATCAAGAACCTTCTCTAACTGAGAACGAGTAACAGCTATATTCTTAGGAATTCCTAAAACATCAATAAACTGAAGTCTTATAAATTCCACATCCTGCTCATCACAAATTTGAATAATTTGTTCCTTAGTGTACTTTGCCATTTTCTAAAATCTCCTTCCAATATTAACATAAATAATTTTTTAACATACAAAAGGGTGCTCGAATACATTGTATTCAAACACCCTTGTTCTGATACCTATTATACGCACATCAGCTTAAAATGTCAACACGAAATTTAAATTTAAAACTTTTTTATAAAATCTGTATAATTTTTCTCGTATTGTAAACCAATTTTAATATACTTTGTGCAAACGATTGGGTGCCTTTGTGCTGTATTAATACTTATCTGTAAAGTATCTCATCTCTCTTAGGACCATTACTAACCATAGAGATTTTAACTCCAAGTTCCTTTTCAATGAATTCAACATAAGCCTTTGCTTCTGCCGGAAGCTCATCATAGCTTGTAATGCCTCTTATATCGCACTTCCAGCCGGGAAGTGTTTCATATACAGGCTTAGCCTTATAAAGCTTATCTGTAGTAAGGAAATCCTTATGCACTTCGCCGTTATATTCATAACCGGTGCATACATAAAGAGTATCCATATAGCTTAAAACATCAAGACAGGTCATGCAAACCTCAGTAGCACCCTGTATTTCACAGCCGTATCTTGTAGCAACAGCGTCAAAGTACCCTACTCTTCTCGGTCTGCCTGTAGTTGCACCGAATTCGCCCTTATCCCCGCCGCGTTTTCTCAATTCATCAGCTTCTTCTCCAAAAAGCTCTGATACAAAAGGTCCTGCTCCTACAGCAGAAGAATAAGCCTTTGTTATTACTGTAATATTTTCAATTGCATAAGGCGGAATACCTGCTCCTACAGCAGCGTAACCTGCAAGGGTTGAAGAGCTTGTAACATAAGGATAAATTCCGTGGTCAGTATCTTTCAGAGAACCAAGCTGCCCCTCAAACAAAATATTTTTACCCTCTTTAATAGCGTCTCTTAAAAACTTAGATGTATCTGCAACATAAGGCTTTATAAATTCAGCATACTCGCATAAAGTTTTGAATACTTCCTTGTAATCAATAGGTTCTTTATTATATAAATACTTAAACTGAACATTTACCTTGTCATACATTGCCTCAAGTTTTTCAAGTAAAAACTCTTCATCATAAAGTTCCCATACCTGAACGCCAACCTTAGAATATTTATCAGCAAAAAAGGGTGCAATACCACTTTTTGTAGAGCCAAACTTCTTATCGCCAAGCCTTTCCTCTTCATATACGTCCATAAGAACATGATGAGGCATAAGCACCTGTGCCTTATCGCTTATCATCAGGTTAAATTTAATACCTGCATCAATAATTGTCTGCATTTCTTCTTTTAATGAAGCTACATTAAGAGCAACACCATTAGCAATAACATTGATTATATGTTCGTGAAAAACACCGCTTGGCAGCTGATGTAAGGCAAATCTGCCGTGCTCATTTATAATAGTATGCCCTGCATTTGCACCACCCTGGTATCTAACAACAATATCAGACTGATCAGCACACATATCGGTAATCTTTCCCTTACCTTCATCGCCCCAGTTAGCACCTACAATAGCTCTAATCATTTACAAAACCCTCCTTAGACAGTCAACTCTGCATCATCAATAAGGCTGTCCCTGTTTTTATCTAACACAGGCTTAACCTGTTCGTTAATATACTCTTCAACCTGCTGAGGAGCACGTCCCACAAAGTTCTTAGGCTCAAGAATCTTCTGTAAATCTTCAAGGCTCATACCAAACATAGGCTCCTTAGCAATTCTTTCAATCAGATCGTTTTTGCCGCCTTCCTGCTTAACAACGGCAGCAGCTTCCATTGAAAGCTCTCTAATTCTTTCATGAAGTTCCTGTCTGTCACCGCCGTTTTTAACAGCGTCCATCATAATATTCTCAGTTGCCATAAACGGAAGCTCTTCCATAAGACGTCTTTCAATAACCTTTGGATAAACAACTATTCCGCCAGAAACATTAATATATATATTCAATATTGCATCACAGGCAAGGAAAGCTTCAGGAATAGCAATTCTCTTGTTTGCACTGTCATCAAGAGTTCTTTCAAACCACTGTGCAGAAGCAGTAATTGCAGGATTAAGTGCATCAACCATAATATATCTTGCAAGAGAAGCCATTCTTTCACTTCTCATAGGATTTCTTTTATAGGCCATTGCAGAAGAACCTATCTGATTTTTCTCAAACGGCTCCTCTATTTCCTTTAAATGCTGAAGAAGTCTCATATCATTTGAGAACTTAGTACAGCTCTGTGCAATACCGCTTAATACATTTAAGAATATAGAATCAAGCTTTCTTGTATAAGTCTGACCGCTTACAGCAAATACACCGCTGTATCCAAGCTTTTCAGCAATCATATTATCAAGTTTTTTAACCTTTTCTGCGTCACCTTCAAAAAGCTCCATAAATGAAGCCTGAGTACCTGTAGTACCCTTAGAACCTAAAAGCTTTGCATTGCTTAGCACAAAGTCAATTTGTTCTAAATCCATCATCAAATCCTGAATCCAAAGCGTTGCTCTTTTTCCTACAGTAGTTGTCTGTGCAGCCTGGAAATGAGTAAAACCAAGAGTTGGCATATCTTTATATTCCATAGCAAATTCAGAAAGTTTATTAATTACAGAAAGAACTTTCTTTCTTATAATTTTCATTGCCTCAACCATAATAATTACATCAGTATTATCGCCAACAAAGCAGCTTGTTGCACCAAGATGAATTATACCTTTAGCCTTAGGACACTGTGTGCCGTAAGCATAAACGTGAGACATAACATCGTGGCGGACAAGTTTTTCTCTTTCTCTTGCCACATCATAGTTAATATCATCCTTGTGAGCCTTTAACTCATCAATCTGTTCCTGAGTAATATCAAGTCCTAATTCCTTTTCACTTTCAGCAAGAGCAATCCAAAGCTTTCTCCAAGTCTTAAACTTCATATCAGGAGAAAAAATTTCTTTCATTTCTTTGCTGGCATATCTGGAGTTAAGAGGACTTTCATATTCATTTTTCATAACTTTTATCCTCCGACAAATTATAATTAATCTTCTAATAAGTGATCTACATCAACAGCATATTTACCTGTAAAACAGGCATCACAAAAACCACAGCTGCTGTTAGGAGCAATCTTGTGAAGATTTTCAAGACTTAAGTAATCAAGACTGTCTGCATTAATAATTGCTGCAGTTTCCTCCACAGTATGTTTATTTGCAATAAGCTGACCCCTGTTAGGTATATCTGTACCAAAGAAACAAGGCCATGTAAACGGAGGAGCAGAAATTCTTACATGAACTTCCTTAGCTCCAGCATCTCTTAAAAGCTTAACAATTCTTCCGCTGGTAGTACCTCTTACAATACTATCATCAACCATTATAACTCTTTTGCCCTTTACAGCACTTTTTAATACATTGAGTTTAAGCTTAACGGCAATTTCCCTGTCAGCCTGTGTCGGTTTAATAAATGTTCTTGCAATATACTTATTTTTAATAAAACCTGTATCAATAGGAATACCGCTGTATTCAGAATATCCCTGTGCTGCGGATAAACCGGAATCAGGCACACCAATAACAATGTCAGCATCTACAGGTGACTGCATTGCAAGAAAAGCACCTGCTCTTTTTCTGCACTCATGCACAACTTCATTTGCAATTGTACTGTCTGGTCTGGCAAAATAAATATGTTCAAATATACAAAGACTAGACTTTTGAGTATTGCAAAGTTCTTTATCGCTTCTCATTTCGCCGTCTTCAATAGTAATTATTTCACCCGGCTCAACATCTCTTACAAATTCTGCATCAATAGCATCAAAAGCACAAGTTTCACTTGAAAAAATTATAGCCTTGTCCCTTTTTGCTATAGACATAGGTCTGAATCCCCATGGATCTCTTGCTGCAATCATTTTGTTAGGGCTCATTACAAGGAGAGAAAATGCACCCTTTAATCTCTTCATTGCATTTTTTACAGCTAACTCAATAGAACCGCATGTAATTCTTTCTCTTGCAATTAAGTATGCAATAATCTCAGTATCCGCTGTAGTCTGAAAAATAGCACCATTGTGCTCAAGTTCCTTACGTATTTCAGCTGTGTTTGTAACATTACCGTTATGACTTATAGCAAGCTGTCCTTTAATATATCTTAAAACAAGAGGCTGCACATTTTCTCTTGCAGAACCCCCGGCAGTTGAATACCTTACATGACCAATAGCCATTCTGCCTTTAAGCTTGCTTAAAATTTCCTCGTCAAACACTTCATTTACAAGTCCAACATCCTTGTAATGATAAATATCTCTGTCTCTGTTAACAGCTATACCACAGCCCTCCTGACCTCTGTGCTGCAAAGCAACAAGTCCGTAATAGGTAGTGGCAGCAGGATTGCCTTCAGGATCGTAAATACCAAAGACACCGCACTCTTCGTGAAGTTTAGCCATTTTTTTACCTCCAAAATATGTCTGTACATTATAACAGTTTATATTACTGTATTAATTTTTATTAATTTTTTATTTATAAAACTCAGTAAGTCTTCCCCAGACTTCCCTATAAACATCGCCGAATTCACCCAAATCAAGTCTAAATCTATCCTTGTCAAGTTTTTTATTTGTTTCAGCATCCCAAAGTCTGCATGTATCGGGACTTATCTCATCGGCAAGCACAATTTCACCATCAACTGTCTTACCAAGCTCAATTTTAAAATCTACAAGCTTAATTCCAATGTTAAGGAAAATCTTTTTAAGACTTTCATTTACCTTAAATGCCATATCAGAAATAACATCAAGTTCATCTCTTGTTACAATGCCAAGAGCAATTGCTTGATAATCATTAATAAGAGGATCGCCGAGTTCATCATTTTTAAAGCTGAATTCAAGAGTTGGGGCAGTGAAAGGTGTCCCCTCTTTAACGCCGTATCTCTTTGAAAAAGAACCTGCTGCAATATTTCTTACAATGACTTCAAGAGGTATAATGTCAACTTTTTTAACAAGAGTTTCTCTTGGTGACATTTCTTCAACCAGATGAGTTTTAATACCATCCTTTTCAAGAAGCTTAAAAATAAAGTTAGCCATCTGATTATTTATAATACCCTTACCATCAAATGAACCTTTTTTCTGTCCGTTAAAAGCAGTTGCATCATCCTTATACTCAAATATACAAAGAGCAGGATCATTTGTAGAATATACCTTTTTCGCCTTGCCTACATAAAGTAAATCAAGCTTTTCCATTTTAATTACCTCACTTAATAAGTTAAAATTGACAATATTATTCTGCTTCATCTCAGGGCAGATAAGCCCAGTAAAAGCAATTATATTTATACTATAACAGATTTTAATACAATAATCAATCGAATTTTACATTATTTTTATGTGAAAATAAACTTATATAGTCATATTTATAAACGCACATCCGCAATTTAAGCAAGCTTGTGCCTATTACCGCTCTATACCCTTATAATAAATCCACATGTTTCCACTCTGAACTTCATAAACACAAAATAACTTCTTTTTATTTTTCTTGCATTATATTCTTATAAAGTATAAAATAGTAATAAGGTTATTTAATCAAAAAGGAACGGATAATATGAACACACTTACAATAGAAGGCATTGTTGAAAAAGTTACTTATTATAATGGAGAAAACGGATATGCCGTATTTACAGTTTCAGAAATAAAAGACAGAGATGACGAAGAAATCACCTGTGTTGGCTATGCTCCTTCTATAAGTCAGGGAGAAAGCGTAAAAGTAACAGGAAATATTGTTACTCATCATTTTTACGGCGAACAAATTAATATTGAATTATGTGAAAAGAAAGAGCCCCGTTCAGAAAGAGCAATTGAGCTTTATCTTGCCAGCGGTGTTATAAAGGGAATTGGTCCGCGAATTGCAAAGAGAATAGTTGAAAAATTTGGCAAAGACACCCTTAACATAATGGATACAGAACCCGAACGTCTGTCAGAAATCAGAGGAATAAGCCGTGAAAAGGCTATGTCAATAGGAGAAATATACAGAGAAAAAACAGAAGAACGCCACGCTTTGCTGTTTCTGGGGCAGTATGGCATTACCCCTTCCTATGCAATAAGGATATATAAAAGATATAAAGACAAAACAATAGACATTGTCACAAAAAATCCTTATTCTCTTGCTGAAGATATTTTTGGCATAGGCTTTAAGATAGCTGATAAAATAGCCGCAAACGTCGGAATAGCCAAAGATTCCCCATTTAGAATAAGAGCAGGTGTTAAATATATATTAAATGCAGGAGCAAATGACGGACATGTATATATGCCTGTTGAAATGGTAGTTTCTCAGACATCGGAGCTTTTACAGATACCTGATGAAATTATTTCAAACGAAATCACAAGTATGCACATAGAAAATCAGGTATGGCTTGAAAGAAAAGCGGAAAAAACCTCTGTTTATCTAAATTTCTTTTACTATGCCGAAGGCTATGCAGCCAGAAAGTTATATGAGCTTAGTTCTGTCGAGCCTGACAAAAAATATAATTATGAAAACGAAATTGATGCCCTTGAAAATATTGAAAAAATACACTTTGCTCCCCAGCAAAGAGATGCAATACAATCTGCAATGGAAAACGGTGTTCTTGTTATAACAGGAGGGCCTGGTACTGGTAAAACTACAATTATAAACGCTATAATAAAACTTTGTGAAGCCGAAGGTTATGAAATAGAGCTTGCCGCACCTACAGGGCGAGCAGCCAAAAGAATGGAAGAGGCAACAGGACATAAAGCACAGACCATACACAGACTTTTGGGAATAAACTTTGTAAATGAAAATTCAAGGACGCAAACTTTTGAAAAAGATGAAGAAAATCCTCTTGAAGCTGATGTTATTATTATTGACGAAAGCTCTATGATTGACATTCTTCTTATGCACTCATTGCTTAAAGCAATACCCCTGGGCACAAGGCTTATAATAGTCGGTGACAGTAATCAGCTTCCGTCAGTAGGTCCCGGAAATGTTTTAAGAGACATCATAAATTCAGATGTAATAAAGGTATGCAGACTTACAGAAATTTTCAGACAAGCTCAGGAAAGTGCCATAGTAACTAATGCTCATAGAATAAACAAGGGAGAATACCCCAATTTAAAGCAAAAAGACAAAGACTTCTTTTTTATGAGGAGAAATACTGCACAGGACTTAAGTTCTCTTATTGTCAGTCTTGTATCAGTACGACTGCCTAAATATCTCAGCTGTGACCCAATAAGAGACATACAGGTTCTTACGCCTATGCGTAAATCCCCATTAGGAGTAACAGCCTTAAATGCACTTTTACAAGAGGCGTTAAATCCACCTTCACAAAACAAAAGAGAAAAGGAATTCAGAGGAATTAAATTCCGCGAGGGCGATAAAGTAATGCAGATAAAAAATAACTATAATGCCGAGTGGAAAATAGTTGAAACAGGCAAGGTTGTTGAAGACGGTGTAGGTGTTTTTAACGGTGATGAAGGTATTATAACATATATGGATTTGGACAATGAATATGTTGAAATACTTTTTGATGACAACAAGATTGTACATTACGACTTTACACAAATGGATGAAATTGACTTGAGTTATGCCGTTACAATACACAAAAGTCAGGGAAGCGAATATAAAGCTGTAATTATGCCTCTCTTAAATGGTCCTGATATGCTTATGTCAAGGAATTTACTCTATACAGGTCTTACAAGAGCAAAAGAACTTGCGGTCATTGCCGGTGCAGAAAATACAATTTACAGGATGGTAGATAATAACAGAGAAGTCAGCAGATACACAAGCCTTCAAAACAAGCTGAAAGAATTTGCTGAATTTGTAGAAAATAATTAATTTTTTCTTTTAAAAAAGCTGTATGCAAACTGATTTTCTAATCCAGTTTACATACAGCCTTTTAATTATAAATTGTGTACATGAATGTTTATATCATTGTACCCGTTTTCCTTACTTGTTTTTATAATTTCCGTATTTTCAACATTGACATTTTTATCAAATACCTTTTTACTGTCAATCAGTTCATACTGACGCATAGGTCCGTTTACACAGCCGCCCTCACAGCACATACCTTCAATAATATCTTCAGGCAGTCTGCCAAGTTTTAAAAGCTGCAAAGCAACCTTACATTCTGCAGCACCATTGCATACTCTTGCTTTAGGCTTCATATCAAGACCCTTTTCTTCAACAACCTTCATAACAGCCGCTGATACACCGCCGCTTCTTGCAAAGCCTTTTCCGTAACGTGTAGCAAGCTGTTCGTCACCTTCATATTTCTCAGGATCAATCTTTTTAACAGCAAACATTGCAGCAAGCTCATCAAATGTCATTGCAGCACTTATCTCGCCCATATATCTTGAAACAACTTCATTTTTCTTTGCAATACATGGTCCTATAAACACAACATCAGCCTGTGGGTCCATAGCTCTTATAGCCTTTGCAGAAGCAATCATAGGTGAACCTGTTGTAGAAACCTTGTCCTTTACTTCAGGATAATGCTTCATAATCATATTATAAAAAGCAGGACAGCATGATGTAGTCATTTTATTGCCCTTTTCAATGTTTTCAACAAGTTCCTCAGCTTCTCTCCATGCAACAGCATCAGCACCTAAAGCAACTTCATAACAATTTTTAAATCCTAAATCAATAATAGCCTTCTTTAAAGCAGGAATAGTTGCAGAACCAAACTGACCCTCAATAGCCGGTGCAATCATAGCATAAGTATGTTCGGGATTACTTTTTATTGAATTAATTACATTAGTCATCATTGAAGCTGCACCAATTGCTCCAAAAGGACATTTTGACACACATTGACCGCAGTTAATACACTTGCCTTCATCAATTTTTGCAAGGTCATGTTCGTCCATATCTACAGCACCTACTGGACAGGCCTTTATACAAGGTCTCTCAATATCTACAATAGCATTATAAGGACACGCCTTAACACAAGCACCGCAGTTCTTACACTTGCTCTTGTCAATATATGCACCGTTAGGAGTATGTATAATGGCACCAAATTTACAAGCTTTCATACACTTTTGTGCAAGGCAGTTCTGACAGTTATTGGTTACAGTTACTCTATCAATAGGACAGCCCTCACAAGCTGCTTTCATAACATGCACAATTTGCGTATTATCAGACTTTTCATAGTGTAAATCGGATGGGAGCCTTCCCATTGCAAGCCTTACTCTCTGTCTTAAAATTTCTCTTTCTCTGTAAACGCAGCAGCGGAAACTAGGTGCAATAGGATCTGTAAGTTCATATGGAATACTCTCCATTTTATCCTCAAGAGTACCCTCATAAGCATATTCAGCTACCTTATAAAGCACCGCATTTTTAATCTGATTAATGTCAGTAATTTGTTCCATTGGAATAAACCTCCTAAAAATATAATCATTAGTAATAATTTCGTTTAACAACCTTTCCTGCCTTAACCATAAGGCTGTAAAGTTCGTCCATTATTATCATTTTTATACTTAAATCCACAGGCAAATCAGGATTCTGATGTGCAGGATTAATTTTTTGACCTATAAACATATAAAAATGAGTACACTCCTCAATAAGCATTTTTGCTATCAACGAAGCACCATTCTTTTTATCAAGCTTTAAAAGAATTTCCTTGTCTGTAGGATTTTCAACATAAGCTCTTATAATATCAACAGTCTTTTTAAGGGTAATAACTCCTTCTGTAACCAAGTCAATACTCGGTATTACAGCAGTAGGAGGAATGTCAGGATCAACATATTCAAGGCTAGGAGTAAGGGGTTCTTTCAGAACACGGCTTACAATATTTGCTGAACTGCCTCCGCACACAATTTTTTTACCCTCTGTCATCATAAATTCTGTGACAAGCCTTTCATCGCTTCCCTGGTCTACAGGAGGACCGCTGTAAAGACTTACTGCCTTTTTAGGCACAATTTTTACTGTGGCAACTGTTGTGTCATCTCCGGGCTTATTCATATAAAGCTGATTACAGGTTTCGCTTAGCATATTTGTAAGTCTGGCCGAAGTAATTCCGGCTCTTACACGGCTTGATACAAACTCACACACATTTTCCCAAGTCCAGCCTAAATTCATCAAGTGACCGATACCTGCATATACAACACCATCACTCATAAGTGTAAGAACATCATCAGGCTGTACCTTAAATCTGGCTTCTCTTATTGCCTTTCCCGCTATTTCCCTGTGGCTGTACTCAATGGGTACAAGTCTGCCGTTTCTTACAAAAATACAGCCGGGAGAATCAAATTCAACCAAATAAGCATTCCCATCATAATCAATCTGCAATATTATAAAAGTAGAATAAGCAACCTTCCTTATATTACATATAGGCAGGGGATGAACTATTGTATCAACCGTATCTTCAATAGTAGAGCCTTCATAAAGCATTGTTGAAATAATTTTAGCTGTAAGGGTAGAAAGAATATTAGCCTTTACTCCGCTTCCCAATCCGTCAGATAAAACAACAATATATCTGTCATCATTTTTTACTATTTCAACATTATCTCCGCATAGCTCCTCATGATATTTAATTAAGCTTTTGTAGGTTGCGTCCACATAAACCTTATCAGCCATTGTTCATTTCCTCAGCATCAATTAAATTCTTCAGCTTGTTAAGTGTAACCTTTGTTTCAGCAGTAGTTTCGCCTAAAAGACTTGCTATCTGCTGTGCAACAATCATCTGCTTGTCAATAACTCGCTGAGCCATTTTCACAGATTCAACTTTCCTCTTGTAAAGAGCCTCATTGTCCTTTTCCTCCTGAGTAACATCCTTGATAATAGCAATAGCCATATTTCTCTCACTGGAATAAACTATTGTCTGCTCAGTTACAATGTTAAGTTCAGGATAGGACACCTTTTTATCATATATACTGCTCTTATTTGAAATAACCTGTTCAAAATTTGTAGTATCAATAAAATTTGACAGCCTTTGATTAAGAGCTGCATTTCTTGTAATTTTAAAAAGCTTTTGTGCCGCTACATTAAATTCTTTAATATACATATCACTGTCAACAGCAATTATGTAATTAGGTGTAAGACTTAATGTAACATTACTCATCGCCTGATTAATATCTGTCATATACGGCATACATATATAAAGTTCTGCCTTTTTCTGATAAACTGCAATAGCTTTTTCCCTGCATGTGGCATAACCGCAGCTGCCGCAGTTAAGTTCCTGAGCCTTTGAATACTTTCCTATCTGTGCCAATATAGCTCTTATTTCTTCCTCACTTGGCATATCTTGGTGTACAGGTGTAGGCTTGTATTCTGCTTTAACACTTGACACATCATAATGCTTTGAATGCTTTGCACTGTCAGCATATTTTTTTACTTCTATTCTTGCCTTATAGCCTGTTGACCTCATTTTAGGCATAAATGGTCCGTTTACACAGCCGCCGTAACAAGCAGAACCTTCTACAAACGCATGTTTAATATTACCCTTTTGCATTTCATCAAGTATTTTTGTCACATTTGCAAGTCCGCTTACTGCCACAAGGTCATAGCCCTCTATGTACTCAGTCCCTGTAAACTTACAATATTGATGCTGCAAATCATATATAATACCATCTACAATAGGATATATTCTTGAGTATCCTGCTTCATTGTCAAAGTCTTTTTCTTCCTGCTCATTAGACAACTCTGCCTCAGGAGTAATATCAGCTTCAAGAAACCATCTCATAAGCTGTTCAAAAGTTACAACACCATCTACAAATTCGCTCTCACTGCACTCCTTAATTCTAGCAAGACACGGTGTAATGTGAATAACCTTAACATCACTGCCTCTTTGCTCTTTGATAATTCTGCCGTGCACCAAGGCAGGAGACATAACCGGAGCAAGCCACTTAACAAGGTCAGGATAATACTTCTGCACATACATATTTATACTTGGACAGGCAGAAGAAATAATATTTTCTATCTTCCCCTCTTTAATAAGCCTCAAGTATTCTTTTGTAACATATTTAGCACCTATAGCAGCTTCTTCGACAAAATCAAACCCCAAATCCTTTAAGGCACGCGAAATAATCGGTGCATTTTCACCAAAGGCAGCAACAAAACTGGGGTCAAGGCTTACCACAGTAGTAATTACAGGATCTTCAACATATTTTTTAATATATTCAATATCATTATTTACTTTTTTTGCTTTTTGCGGACAGGTAGTCATACACACTCCGCACAGAATACAAGAATCCTCTATTATCTCTACCTTTTCATTTACATATTTAATTGATTTTACAAGACAATTCTTAAGACATTTGTAGCAGTTCTTACAATTAGCCTTTCTGACCTTGATGTAGCTCATAACACTGCCTCCAAATTAAGCATTAGGCAAAATCTTCTTGTTGAAAAACATTTCAACATCTTCATCAGTAACAGAATAAACTTCATTATTTATTTTAACAGAAACTCCCTCATGACTGCACTGACCCATACAAAAGGAACCCTTTAAAATAACCTTACCGTCTATACCATTTTTCTTTATTAAATCAGTAAGCTTATCAATTACAGACTTTGATCCTTTCAAGTGACATGAGCTTCCTACACACACAAAAATTTCCATTCCATTATCCTCCTTTATGTATCAGAGGGCATAGTAATCCTATACCTTGTCCTATTATAATACTTAGTTAAAATATTGTCAAACTATTTTGTCAAATTTACAAATTTTAGTTTATATATACAAATTGCCGAGACTATTATGTCATATTTTGTACAATTTCCTAAACATTTAATTCTTGTCCTTTAACAACTTTCCAAGTTCTCTCATAAAGCTGTCTACATCTGTGAACTGTCTGTAAACAGATGCAAATCTAACATAGGCAACTTCATCAATTTCCTTAAGTTTTTCCATTACCATTTCGCCTATTTCCTTGCTTGGAACTTCCTTTCTTGCAGAATTAATTATTGAATTTTCAATATCTGTTACAACCTTGTCAATTTGTTCTCTTGATACAGGACGCTTGCCGCAGCTTATCAATATGCTTCTGGTCAGCTTGTCCCTGTTAAATGTTTCTCTTCTGTTGTCAGACTTAACAACTGTCAGCGGAATTGTATCTATCCTTTCGTATGTCGTAAATCTGCCCCCGCATTCATCACAGTAACGGCGACGCCTTATAACCGTATTTTCCTCCATTGTTCTTGTATCTATTACTTTTGTATCTATTTTACCGCAAAACGGACATTTCATATTATAGCCTCCTTTTGACATTTTCTATTTTGATTATAACAATATGAAAAATTATTTACAAGTAAATTA
>ULQT01029842.1_pt1 | contig 16729 bp, 12 predicted proteins | sample 1954791 | NCBI WGS metagenome assembly ULQT01 (sample SAMEA4835663, study PRJEB28245) | human gut metagenome | biome: gut microbiome; material: fecal sample | place: Denmark | collected 2008 | reverse complement strand
CCTTCGATTACAACCAGAAAAGCACCATCGGCTTCTGCGCCGAACACGGCAAGGGCATGGGCTGGTCCCTGGAGGGGCAGACCTGGGGGAAGCCCAAGACTATCACCGACCCCACCGTACAGACCATGATGGCCTACTACTACGCCCATACCACCGGCGTGTTTACCGACCAGGCTCACGCCCTGGGAGTAGATGAGGTGTGGGGCAGCGATTATTCCTGGACCATGAACGCTTGGGTGCAGGCCATTATCTGGCGCTATCAGGCCGGCCTGCTGGCGGATCCAGCCACCGCCTGTGCCGAGGAGCTGCTGTGCGTCTACAACAATCTGGAGCATACCAGCTACTCCAGTATTGATGACCTGCTGGACGGGACCTCCTTCCGGGACCGCGCTCAATATATCCTGGATTTGGGCAAGCAGGGCGTGTGGGGCGAGTGTACCGTCTACGAATACCAATACACCGGCTCCAGTACCAGCTCCCATCAGGCCAAGGACGTGCAGGCCATTATGATTGGGAACCTGGACGTCACCCGTGAGAAGTACGACCTGACCGTGAAGAAGGTGGACGCCACCAATCCCAACAAGGGGCTCCCTGGAGCACGGTTCATGGTGCGTTCAGAAAACGGGACCTATGAGCAGGAGGTCGTGACCGGGAGCGACGGGACCTATACGCTCAAAGGCTTGGACGCCTCGACATATTCCATCGTGGAACTGGAAGCGCCGGAAGGATACCAGATCGACAACGCGGGACCCCAGTATGTGGCCCTGCCCAACGGTAGCAGCAGGGCCGTGACCGTCACATTCACGGACACGCCCGAGGTCACCAGCGAAGGGACCATCCGCAAGGTGGATGCGGATGACCCCACCACAGGTCTTGCCGGCGCTGTCATTCGGATCGACGGTGTAGACAACAGCTTTACCGGCACATATACGACCGGCCTGGGCGGCTACCTGACCGACGTCCCCTGGGACACTATGCCCATCGGCAGTTTTACCGCGACGGAACTCACCCCGCCCGCCGGGTACTCCCTCAGTCCGGACCCGGACAAGGTCAAACAGGAATTTGTGTGGGACGGCAAGCATGATGTCAGTTTAGTTTTTGAAAATGATGCCCGCGTCAAAATTGAATTACAGAAGCTGGATGATTCTGACGCTCCCCTCCCCGATGCAGTATTCCATGTGGTAAAGGATGGGCAGATCATTGCCACAGAGAAAACCGACAGCTCAGGCCGCATCGTGGTCCCCAACGTCACCGAGGGCATGTACGCATTCATCGAGAAGTCTGCACCGGCACCCATGGCCACCCTGCTGGAGCCGGTCATTGTCCATGTGGATCAAGCCACGGTGGATGGGGGCGGCACCGTCAAGGTGACTGCCAAGGACCAGCGTCTGCCCAATCTGACCATCTGGAAGCGAGAGGCTGGCAAAGAGGATACCGTTATCCCCGGCACTGTTTTTGAGGTCAAGGGTATCCACTCCGGCTTTCACACCGATGTGACCACCGGTGAGGACGGAAAAGCGGTCCTGACGACCCTCCCTGTGGACAGCTTCGAAGTGACGGAAAAATCCGTGCCGGAGCCGTATGTGATCGGGGATGAGCCTACTCAGACCATCTGGCTTGGCCCAGGTGATGAGAAAGAGCTGATTTTTACCAATGAGAAACAGCCTCTGCTCACCATCGCAAAATCAGACGCGGACGATCCCACCATCAAGATCCCCGGAACCGTCTTCCTGGTGGAGGGGATCGACAGCGATTACAAAGACGAGTGGATGACCGGGGAGGACGGGACTGTCTCCAAGCGGGTGGATCCCGGCAGCTATGAGATCACAGAAAAATCCGTTCCCTCCCCATATTATATCTCAGAAACGGAATCGGAACGGGTCCAGACCATCAGCCTGAACGCCGGCGATGAAAAGACGATCAGCTTTGAGAACCACAAGCGGCCTTTTATTGAGATCATCAAGGAAAACGAGATCACTCATGATCCCATCGAAAATGTCAAGATGCAGGTCTGGTACGCCTCCAACAATACCGCCACCGGAGAGTATAACGACCTGGGCGTGTACTATACGGACTCCGAGGGCCGTATCGTTCTCTCCGAGCCGGACATCTCCCTCCGGGACGGCTGGTACCGGGTAAAAGAGCTGGATCCTGCCCCTGGATTCGCCCTGCCGGACGAGGACACGCAGGAGGTATTCATTCCGGCTGGGGGAAGCCATACCTTCCGCTTCCAAAACCAACCTCTCTCAGCCATCTGTGTGTGGAAGTATGATTCCAAAACAGGGGCCGCTTTATCTGACTGCTGGTTCCAGGTCCGGTATCTGAGCGGCAACGCCAGCGGCAGCGGCGGCACGGTGATTGGCGTCTATCGCACTTCGGGAAATGGATCCTTCACGGTCACCGGCTGTGAAGCTGGCACTTATATCATTGAGGAGCTCTCCAGCGACGGCACTCATGTCATCGACACGCCGCCTCAGACGGTCTATCTCTCCGGCAAGGACCAGGAGGTCGTGGAGGTCCACTTTGGCAACTCCCCCAAGGGCGCTCTGCTGGTCACCAAGATCTCGGATGACGAGAAAAAAGAACCGCTTTCCGATGTGGAATTTCTGGTCACCACCAGCGATGGGACGCTGGTAGGCGATGCCAACGGCAAATTCGTGACGGACAGCAGCGGGTCTTTCCTGGTAGAAAATCTGGACCCCGGCACGGTCCTGGTGGTACGTGAGACCAGGGCAAAACCGGGCTATTTATTGGACGACACCCCCCAGACAGCGGAGATCAAGGCTGGGCAAACCGTGTCGCTTGAGTTCCGGAACCAGCCGCTGGGCAATTTGATCATTCACAAGCTGTCGGGCGCCGACAAAAAAACGCCGCTGGAGGGCGTACAGTTCAAGATCACCTATGCGGACGGATCATTCCTGCGGGATGAGAATGGTAAGCTGTCCTCCAACGGCCTGTACTGGAGCAATTCCGAGGGCCAAATCATCCTCTCCGGGATCACAGGCACCGTCATAGCGACAGAGGTACAGAGTGTACCAGGCTATACGATTGACCCGGAAACCCAGAGCCAGACTGTGGTGGTCAACCCGGATGATAGCCAACACCTTTATTTTTACAATGATCCAGAGAAAACGCTGGTCCTCCAAAAGTACATCTACGACGGTAAGAAGAACGACCAGCCGCTGGCCGGGGTGGAATTCCTTGTGACCGACTCCACTGGAGCCTATGTAGGGCCGGACAATGGCCGCTATGTGAGCGATAGCAAGGGCCGTGTGGTCATCACCGGCCTCACCGCCGGCATGACCATTACGGCAAAGGAGGTCTCCACAGTTGCGGGCCATGTTCTGGACAGTACCCCCCAGACCATTGAGATCTCGGAGGGCGACGAGGTCCAGACCCTCTACTTTTATAATAAGCCGGAGGGCGGCGTCGAATTTACTAAGGTCAGCGCGGCAGACAAAACGGAGCGGATTCCTGACACGACGTTCGAGGTCCGCAAGGTCAGCGATGATGCGCTGGTGGATACTGTCACCACTGGGAAAGACGGCAAGGTCTATCTCCCTCTGGAGGCCGGTGATTACTACGCGGTGGAAACGGACTGCCCCAGCTCGTTCCGCCTGGACACTACCCCCATCTATTTCACGGTGGAGGATGGGCAGGTCACCCGCGAGACTGTGACCAACCAGCCCATCAGTGGTATTCTCATCCACAAGGTGGACCCGGACGGTGAGGGAATCCCCGGCGTCGTTTTCTTGCTTTATGATAGCAATCGGAAGCCTATTTGTCAATACACCTCGGATGACCGGGGATATGTCTATATCGATGATTTGACCAGTTCTGGCCGGTTCTATCTGCGAGAGCTGGAGAACGAGGGCTACATTGTGGACGACCAACTCAAGACTGTATACGTACAAGCCGGAAAAGTCACTGAGGTTGAGTGGGAGAATACCCCCATCACCGGACAGATCCAGATCACGAAGACCTCGGAAGACTACAACTCCATGAACGGCTGGCCTGCCGGCACCCCGATCCCTAACACAGAGTTTGAGATTTACAACGCCCGGACGGGCCGTCTGGTGGATACCATCCGGACTAATAAAAATGGTGTGGCCGTGAGCAAGCCTCTGCCTCTGGCCCGCTATAAAATCATTGAATCCAGGGCGGCGGACTTCTACGGCCTGGACAAAACGCCCATTGAGGTGGAGATTGAGCATGAGGGCCAGATCGTCAAGGCAGCTATGACCAATAAGAGCCTCTATACCAACGTCAGCATCAAGAAGACAGGGTATGTGGAGGTCATGCCGGGCCAGCAGATCCGCTATGACCTCAGCGGCATCGCCAACAACTCCACCACCAGCCTCACCTCGTTTTATTGGAGGGACACGCTCCCCACTCAGGCGGTGCGGCTGGATAAGCTGGTCACCGGGACCTACAATGTGCCGGGTAATTACAAGGTGGTCTACAAGACCAACCTCAGCGGGGATACCTGGCGCGTCCTGGCGGATAACCTGAGCACCCAGCAGCTCTATGTGCTGGACGCATCTCCCGCCGCGCTGGGGCTGGCCTCCAATGAGTATGTGACACAGTTCATGGTGTCCTTCGGCGTCGTCCCAGCCAACTTCCGACAGGTGGAAGCCCCGCGGGTGTACTGCAATGTGGTCTCCTGGGCCACTGGCGGGTCCCAGTTCACCAACCAGGCGGATACGGGCGGCGTCTATGACGGCCAGTGGATCATGGCCATCAGCCGGTGGGTGACCAAGGTCTACAAGCCATCCAATCCCCTGCCCCGCACCGGCTACTGAGGCTTACCGCGGAAGACAAATAAAGCAGGGGCGCGGCCTTATTGGGCCGTGCCCCCCACTCGGAGAGAGATCGGTCCTTCTGAACGACGACAATCTCCCAAGAAACGTCATCGTCCAGCTTCACGCCAGTGAGGGCTTCGAACTGCTTCCGCATATCGCCTTCACAATGGAGCCGCGGGGAGCGGCCTCGTATCCCGCCTCCGCGGCGGCCTTTACCATGGCCTGAGCCTGACCGTTGAACCCGCCGTCAGAGGCGGGATGCTTCCGGGTGTACAGCGTAGTTTCTCTTCGTTCATACTGTTTCCTCCAACGCAAGCAGAGTATCCGATGGATTAAACTTGTACTATGCAATACATCGAGGGCGTGGTCAACTCACGACTGCCCCGCTCCAAGGCTTTTGGGGCGGCTGTGTTTCTGAGGAGGTGGAGCAGAAAATCAAGCGATTTCCGCATCGATTTTATAGACGTGATTTTAAAGGAGGAGAGCCTGTGAAACTGAAAAAATGGGTCTGCGTCCTGCTGGCGGTTTTCCTGCTGGCAGGGCTTTTTTGTATGCCCGCGCTGGCCGCCGCGGATGATGTGGCGGATGCGGTGGAACAGACCTGGGGAGACGCCTCAGAGCAGATCAAAACGGTGGTGGACAGCGTCGTGTTTCCGGCGCTGGGCATGGTGCTGGCCATCGCTTTTTTTGTCAAATTAGCAATGGCGTATTTTGATTATCGGAAGCATGGTCAGTTTGAATGGACCGGCCCCGCTATCCTATTCGTGTGCTTAATTTTCGTCCTGCTGGCCCCAAACTACATCTGGGGCATTGTGGGGCTCTGACGCTATGACCAGGGAAGATTTTGAGCGGAGGATAACAGACCTGCTTCCGGATGTCTCTGACCAGGCCATGAAAAACTGGCTGGAATACGCTAAAAATCTGGACCGGGACGGGACGGAAACAGAATCCGAAATTTTTGACCGCTCCTTTGTGGAGCTCGCCCTCATCAAGCGGCACCAAGGCATGGAAACCGCCGCGGCCCTGTTCAATTACGGAGAAAAGTTTGTCTTCAATTATTTTGAGCTTCGCGGCGCGGCTGAGCTTCTGAAGGAGGGCTGGCCGCTGGAGCGGATCAGCGATCACGCGGTAGAGAATGGGTGTGATCCAACGCTGGAGGCGATGGAGGAGTCCCATGCGGCTTTGGAGGAATTTCAAAGCGGAAAGTGGGATACCAGAGAAAACAAACGGAAGTTCAGCTCAGATCTGTCCCAGGGGATCCGCCAATTTTACGCGTTGGAGCAGGGATTGGGGGGCCAGGACGGGACATTCAGCGAGTGGATCCGGGCAGCCTATGAGATCAACGAGGATTTTGATCAGTCCTTTGCTGAAATTGTCAGCGGCCTCTGCGGCGCGTTTCATGACGCGGACGCTCAATATGGGCGCGACATCAGCAGACAGCTCTACAATACGCTTGCTGTGGTTCTGCCCACGGAGATCCGAAGCGCGGCCCAGTACCTGAGTCTTGGCGGGAGTCTGGACCATGTGCTAGCTCTTGCGTTGGTGGGCTTCCTCATGGAACCCCAAAACCATGACAGTATGCTTCGGGCTGTGAAGCATATGAATGATGGCGGGGATGTAGCCAGCGCCTATTACGCGGCTGAGGGGGAAGTGTTCAAAGACCACTCTCCTCAGTGTCAGCAGACCATGTGATACCCCAAATTTATTTCCTTCATACCCCGCACCAGAGAGTATGCTAATATGGAATTGAATTTTGGCATAAAGACACGCGGGCACTGAAGCAGTGCCCGCTTTCTTTCTGTCGCAACGACTATATGAGGGCCGTACCGTCTGTACGGCCCTCATTTTTATTCCGCCGCAGGCGGTACGCCCCTTTCGCAAGAGGGGTGATTTTTCTTTGTTTATCTGGGACTTTGTGGCCTCCACAGTCATGGACAACCTGATCGACTGGTTCTACGGACAGATCGTGGGCTTCCTTGGGAACTTCTTCTCTGCCATGGGCAACATGGGGGTGGAGATCTTTGAACTGGAGTGGGTACAGGCCATCGTCCTGTTTTTCTCCCAGCTTGGCTGGGCGCTGTATGGGGTGAGCCTGGTGGTGTGCGCCTTTGAGTTCGGCATTGAGTACACCACAGGCCGGGCCAATCTCCAGCACACGGCGCTGGGCGCCATCAAGGGCTTCCTGGCCGTCAGCCTGTTCACCATCCTTCCCGTGCGGCTCTACGCCCTGTCCGTATCGCTGCAGGGCCAGCTCAGCGCCGGGCTCACCGGCTACGGGACCAGCATTGGGGATGTGGGACAGCAGATCATCACGGATCTCGGCAGTGTGGAAAGCATCGCGGATATGACGCAGGTGACGCTGGATTTTGGCTTTGGCGTCATTACCAGCCCCATCATGCTCCTGTTCTGCATCATCCTTATGGCCTACGCGGTGATCAAGGTCTTTTTCGCAAACCTGAAGCGGGGCGGCATCCTGCTCATCCAGATTGCCGTTGGATCGCTGTATATGTTCAGCATTCCCAGAGGATATGTGGATGGCTTTGTACAGTGGATGAAGCAGGTCATCGGCCTGTGCCTGACCGCCTTTCTGCAATCCACCATTCTGGTGGCGGGCCTTATGGTGTTCAAGGACCACGCCCTGCTGGGACTGGGGCTCATGCTCTCCGCGGGGGAGGTGCCCAGGATCGCCGGTACCTTTGGCCTGGATACCACAACGAGAGCCAACATCATGAGCGCGGTCTACACAGCGCAGGCCGCCGTCAACACCACCCGGACCATCGCGGCCGCGGTGGCGCCGAAATAGGAGATGAATATGACAGAAGGAAACGAATTCCATCCGCCTAAAATCTACGCGATCTGGGTGGATGCAAGGCCGGAGAGTCCCATGGCGGGGCTGTCCGGCTTTTTATCTGAGAACAGCCGCCGCCTGTTCTTTACCGAGCGTGGGGACGCGGAACTGAAGATCCGGGATATGGAGGCGCTGCGGCTCAACCGCCACCCCGCCGCGGAGTACCGGTGTGTGGAGTATCCGGGCGGGTATGATGCGGAGCGGAGCATACAGGCGGAGCTGCTCAAAACAATTTCCCTACAGGCAGACCCTGAGATCATGCGATATGAAGTCACAGACCGCATCTACGGCAACACTGGAGGGGGCTGCATGGTAGGGACACTGGCTGTACGCCTCCCTGATCTGGATAAGACCATCTGGATCAACTGCAATGACGAAGGCGTGACCATCACCTCCGCCGACTATGTGTGGAACGAGGATGACAGCGGGAGCTGGGAGCGGTACGAGGATGTGGTCATGTTTGAGGTCAACTTTCGGGATGACGATCCGCAATCCATGTGGCCCCTGCTCCCGGCAATCCACGAGGCCCTTGCCTATACCATTCAGCGGGAGACAGAGTACTCCTCCAGGCTGTTCAGCATCCCGGCAAAATGGCTGCCGGAAACATACCGGCGAGGAGCTGACCCGGCGTACCTGAAGTGGGCTGAGGAAATGGAGCAGTCTGTTGAAGTAGGCGTGAATGGTCTGGTAGTCAATGATCCCTCATATCGGCATCAGCCCCAGGGGGAGACAGACACCCAGGCCAAGGTGGTCTACATCGCTTCCCCTCTGTCCGGAGATGTGAAGCGAAACCTCCAGTTCGCCCGGCAGGCATGCCGGTATGCCATCTCGGAGGAGATGACCCCATTTTGTCCGCACTTGCTCTACACCCAGATGTTGGATGACAGCGACCCGGAGGAACGGCAGCTGGGCATTGATCTGGGAAACCGGATGCTGAGGCTTTGTGACGAGCTGTGGCTGTGTGGGGACCGGATCAGCCCCGGCATGGCGGGAGAAAAGGAGATGGCGGAGCGTCTCGGCATCCCTGTGCGGAGCGTCAGCATGGAGGAGATCCAGTCCATGGAGCTCTCGCCTACGGAGGGGATGGGGATGTCCATGGGATGAACCTGACCATGGGGAGCCTGTTTGATGGCATCGGAGGCTTCCCCCTCGCGGCGGAGCGGTATGGGATCAAAACTCTCTGGGCCAGCGAGATCGAGCCGTTCCCCATGAAAGTCACGGAGCGGCGCTTCCCAGGCATGGCCCATAAGGGCGACATCACAAAGTTGAACGGCAGGCTGCTGCTCCCGGTAGACATCATCTGCGGGGGCAGCCCTTGCCAGGACCTGAGCGTGGCCGGAGCGCGCGCCGGATTATCCGGCGCCCGTTCCGGCCTTTTTATGGAACAGATTCGGATCATAAAGGAAATGCGGACAGCGGAGAGAGAACGGGGCCGGACCGGCGCCGACATCCGTCCCCGCTGGATGTGCTGGGAGAATGTTCCAGGCGCGTTCAGCAGCGGATCGCCCAAAGGGGAGGACTTCCGTATTGTGCTGGAGGAGATCATTCGGATCCATGACATCGGCGCGGAGGTCCCGCGATCCTATCCCTATTCGTGGCCGGACGCGGGAGACGCCGTGATGGAAAACGGCTTCTCTCTGGCGTGGCGCTGCCTTGACGCGCAATTCTGGGGCGTCGCTCAGCGGAGAAAGCGCATTTTTCTGGTGGCGGACTTTGCCGGCCCTCTCGCGCCCCTGCTCCTGTTTGATGTCTTAGATGGGAGGCTTGACTATGCAGCACTGCGACAGCGACGGCCAGATGATGCTGTTCTCTCTGGAGGAGGCTGATGAAATATATGCGAGACCTCCGAAACGAAAAAGCGGGACCTTAACCCTGTCCACGCTGATTTCCATTCCTTATTTCCACCTGGATCTGTCCAAAGGCCATGTGGACCTGTTCGGGTGCCATTATTGGGAATTCCGATCCCCGTGGCAGGAAAATGGCCCGCCGCTCAACACTGGAGCAGCTCCCAGAGAGCCGGTCAAATGTGATCTATCCAGCATCTTGGAGCGAGATCCTGACGAGAGACACGACCTGAGTCCAAAAGCCTGTCTCGGCATCCTGCGCAGAGCAAAGGAGCGCGGTAAACCGCTGCCGGAGCGGCTGGAGTGGGCTTTGATGGCTCAGGCCGGCCTGCTCCCGATGAATTTCCAGACAGCGGAGATGAGAGCGTATCACATCAATCGGAGAGATGAGGACACCAACCTATATGGTGTAGCTGGTACGCTGATGGCCACCAGTAATATGCAGATGCAGACCTTCATCAACGGCGATTCCGTGGTCTTTGCCGCAAATCAGAGAGAGAAGGTGAATTGCCGCAAAGCGGCAAGAGAAGCCGCCCTGGGGCGTGAGGTACGGGATCTGCATGATCTTACTGGTGCGCTTCAGGCACAACCCGGAATGAAGCAGCAGACCTTTGTTGCCGGATTTTCTGCGGGGGCCGGAGCCAAGGCCGGAGGCATCGGCTATTCCGAGAAGATCTCCCCCACGCTGAAAGGGACAGCCAGCGGGAACTGTATGCCCTCTGTCCTGTGCCTGAACGACCAGGGCGGCAGCGTGATGGACTGTACGGTGGGGATCACGGGGACCCTGCGGGCTCAGGAGCACGGGCATCAACCCCTGGTGTATGAAAACCACGGCATCGATGCCAGATACACCGGGCCACACACCATTGCCCCGACGCTCTCCGCCCGTGCAGGGACCGGAGGCAACAATCTGCCGCTGGTGGAACAGAGAGACGCGGCTCACGGGTCGCCTTCTGAAAAGGACGGCATTCTTTATGCCAGACAGCGTGTAGACGTATTTCACGATAACGATGTGGCCTCTACAGAAAGCGCCAGACAGTATAAAGATGCCACAGACCTGGTATGTCAACAGGCAGATAGCCGCCGATTGATCCGCCGCCTGACGCCGCTGGAATGCGAACGCCTCCAGGGTTTCCCGGATGGCTGGACGGCTCTCTCCGACGCCTCGGACTCCGCCCGGTATCGGGCGTTGGGCAACAGCGTGGCCATCCCCTGTGTGGAGTTCATCATGCGGGGAATCACCATAGCGGTCTCTTATTGATTATTCGGATGACAGAAGCAGGACAGCTCATGGTCGTTGACCACACCCACAGCCTGTAGGAACGCATAGATGATCGTGGTGCCGACGAAGCTCATGCCCCGGTGCTTCAAGTCCTTGGAGATACGGTCAGACAGCTCTGTATGAGCGCGCGCTTCATCATCCGTATTCAGGATGACTTTCCCGCCTGTGAAAGACCAAAGGTAGCGGTCAAAGGAGCCAACCTCCCTCTGAATGGAGAGATATACCCCGGCATTACGAATCGCGGCCTCGATCTTGCGCCGGTTGCGGACGATGCCTGCGTCAGCCATCAGCGCCTCCACCTTCTCCGGGCCGTATTGGACGATCACATCCGGCTGGAAGTTGTCAAAAGCCCTGCGGAACGCCTCCCGCTTTTTCAGGATCATCAGCCAGGACAAGCCTGCCTGGAAGCCCTCCAGAGTCAGCATCTCAAAGAGCTTGCGGTCATCATGCTCCGGCCGCCCCCATTCGTTATCGTGGTAGGCAATGTATAATTCCAAGTTTGGGTCCGCCCAGCGGCACCGCTTCATCCCAGATCCCTCCTGTGAACAAGTTATCTTGATTATACACATGATCGGAACCAATGGCCACCAAAAATTCCGAAAAAGGGCTTGTTGCTTGTGCTTCGTTTTAGCCAGGTTCTTCGTCGGATTTGGTGAATAGCTTTGGGCCATAGCCTGGGATATACTTGGCCTACCAAAAGGAAAGGAGCCTACAAAATGGGAAAACTGACGATTAATTTATGTGAAGAACTCCACCAGAAGATCCGGGAGGATGTGGCGGCGGATGAGAGCCTGACCACCAGCCTCCTCATGGAGCGGATCATCCGGGAGCACTATGAGGGACCCAAGCCGCGGCCCCGGATAGAGAGCGGCGGCCGGACCATGGCCTTCTCGGTATCGGAGGAACTGTTCCAGCGGGTCAAGCGGTATCTGGCGGCCCACGGGGGCCAGTCCCAGCGGGATTTCGTGATTGGCCTGGTGACACAGGGACTCGCTCTGTGGGAACAGGGTAAGGCCCTCAAGATGCTGGAGGGGTACACGCCCCAAAAGGGGGACCGGACGCTGGCGTTCGCCGTCACGGAGGAGCTGTTCCATCAGATCAAAGCATACCTGGCCGCGCATAAGAAGCTCTCCCAAAAGGAATTTATGGTCAGTCTGGTGGAAAACGCCGTCTCAGCCTGGGAGGCCGGGGCGGAAGCGGACGGATCGCCCATAGTGGAGGTCCTGCCGGAGCTGACCGAGGAGGAAAAGCGGCGCCGCAGCTTTAACCCACTCTCTGGAGAATACACGTACCCCTAAGAGCGGAACTGTCACAGGAAGAAACCGCCATGGGAGATGCGGATGCCGCACTCCATACCAACGACGCACAGTAATGAACAAAAGATCATCCAGGACGGGAGGAGAAACCTCCCGTCCATTTTGTTTGCCAAGGGAGGGACGAATATCTATATTTACCCTGAAAACCTGAGAGCCAAAGCCATGCTGTGGCTGTGGCCCCTGCGGGATGTGGCTATCATCGGGACCGGCTTTATCCTCTCTGTCCTGGCTCTGGCGCAGAGCGGCTTCCTGCCGCCTCTGGTGGCCACATTCCTTTTCGCGTTCCTCAGCATCCGCGTGGAGGACGCCAGCATTCTGGACTTCCTGCGCTATGCCGTCAATTTTCTGTTTTTGAAACAGCAGTATTACGAATGGGGGGAAGCGGTTGAATAAAAAGCAGAAACAGGAGCTGCGCCAGCGGCAGACCGCACGGCAGCTCATGGGCATCAGCCAGCTCACCGGCTACGGCGTCCGAACCGCGGAAGGAGAGCTGGCCTTTTTCCTCATCAAGCCGGATAACCTCTCCGTGCTCTCGGAGGAAGGGGTCCGGGGCCGGGTGACGGCCCTGACCCACCTGCTGTGCGCTATGCCGGAGCTGCGTATCCTGGCGCTGGACTCCCGCGAGTCCTTTCAGCGCAATCAGGAGTGGTACCGCCAACGGCTGGAGCAGGAGGAACTGCCCGCCCTGCGGGAATTGCTGCGGCAGGACTCCGCCCATCTGGATGAGATCCAGACCACCACCGCCTCGGCGCGGGAGTTCGTTCTGGTTTTCCGGCTGGATCAGCAGAGCGGAGAGAGCGACGAAGTACAGCTCCGTCAGATGGAAAAGCGGATCCGGGACCAGGGCTTTCATGTGCGGCTTGCGGAGGAGCAGGATATCAAGCGCCTATTGGCGGTCTATTACCAACAGGACGTGACCACGGACTGTTTCGAGGACTACGACGGAGAGAGGTGGGCAAGAGAACATGGCTAAAAAAGCACAGAAGAAAACGAATAAAAGGGCTCCTGCCAAGCCCTCGGAACCCCGCGTCAAGGACTTCCTGGACCTCATCGCGCCCACTGCCGTCAAGTTCAACACGGACCACTACATCTGCGGCGGGACCTACCGCTGCACCCTGGCCCGGCGGGGATACCCCGCCAGCACCGAGGAGCTGGCTCTGCTCCGCCGCCTGGGGGAAAAGAGCGGCGTGACCCTGCACATCTATAACCGGAAGGTGTCCGTGGCGGAGGAGGACAAGATCATCCACAACGCGGAGAACAAGAACAAGCTGGACCGGGGCAGCACCAGCAGCATGAAGCAGGCGGTCACCGCCGAGGCCAACCTCCAGGATGTGGCGGCGCTCATCGCCTCCATGCGCAAGAACAGCGAGCCCCTCATCCACTGCGCTGTGTTCATTGAGCTCTCCGCCAGAGACCCGGACAGTCTGCGCGCCCTGCGGGATGAGGTGACGTCGGAGCTGATCCGGAGCAAGCTGGGCGCGGACCGGCTCCTCCTGCGCCAGCGGGAGGGATTCCTCTCCTCCAATCCGGCGGGCCGCAACACCTTCGGCTCCCAGTTTGAGCGGGTGCTGCCGGCCAAATCCGTTGCCAATCTGTACCCGTTCAACTACTCCGGCAAGACGGACCCCAACGGCTTCTACATTGGCCGGGACCGGTACGGCTCCAACATCATCGTGGATCTGGACCGCCGCACCGATGACAAGACCACAGCCAACGTCCTCATCCTGGGCAACAGCGGCCAGGGCAAGAGCTACCTGCTCAAGCTCCTGCTGTGCAACATTCTGGAAAGCGGCAAGTCCGCCATCTGCCTGGACACGGAGCATGAGCTTGTGGACCTCTGCTCCAACCTGGGCGGGTGCTTCATCGACCTGATGAGCGGACAGTACCGGATCAATCCCTTAGAACCGAAGCTGTGGGATGACGGCAGCGAGGGGGATGACCCGGATGCTCCCGCCGCGTTCCGCCAGAAGACCCGGCTCAGCCAGCATATCTCGTTCCTCAAGGATTTTTTTCGGGCCTATAAGGAGTTCTCAGACCGGCATATTGATACCATTGAGCTGATGCTGGGGCGGCTGTACGCCAAATGGGGCATGGATGACGATACCGACTTCCAGCCCCTGTCTCCCAGGGATTATCCAGTCCTCTCCGACCTCTATGACGTGATCGAGGAGGCGTACCGAAACTATGACAGCGAGGAGTATCCCCTCTACCCAAGGGAACTGCTGCAGGAGGTCCTGCTGGGCCTCCACTCCATGTGCCGGGGCGCGGAGAGCAAGTTCTTCAACGGCCACACCAACATCACCACCTCCCGCTTTCTGGTCTTCGGCGTCAAGGGACTCCTTCAAGCCAGCCGGAACGTAAAGAACGCCCTGCTGTTCAACGTGCTGTCCTACCTCAGCGACAAGCTGCTCACAGAGGGGAGTACCGCGGCGGGGCTGGACGAGCTTTATATCTGGCTGAGCAACCTGACCGCCATCGAATACATCCGCAACAGCCTTAAGCGGGTACGGAAGAAAGAGTCCTCCATGATCCTGGCCAGCCAGAATCTGGAGGACTTTGACGTGGATGGGGTGCGGGAGCTGACCCGGCCGCTGTTTGCCATCCCCACCCACCAGTTCCTGTTCAACGCCGGCAGTGTGGACAAGAAGTTCTATATGGACAACCTCCAGCTGGAGCCTGCTGAGTTCGAGCTCATCCGTTATCCCCAGCGGGGCGTCTGCCTCTACCGCTGCGGCAACGAGCGGTATCTGCTGGAGGTCCACGCGCCGCCCTATAAGGAGAAGCTGTTCGGGACAGCTGGCGGACGATAAAGCCGGCATCTGTTGGAAGGTCAATGGCAGTCCCCTATGTGTAAAGAAATGGACGGCGCATTCGTGCCGTCCATCTCCACAGGATATGAAATTACATTTCAAGCCCCAGCTTCTCCGCGATCTCTTCCGCGGATAGGCCGGCGGCCTTTGCCTTCTCCATGACAGTTCTCATGGTGACCGGGTGGAGGAGCTTCTGCTTCTGGGCTTCCAGAGTCTTGATCTCCTCCTGCTTTTTGGAGATCTTCGCGTCGATCAGCGCGATACGTTCTTCGGTGCTGCGAGCGGCCATTCAGGGCACATCCTTTCTGTTTGATGTGATTATCATAAAATACAAGCTGAACCCTGTCAACCGAATTTTGTCATATCGCCGCCTTTCCCGTCTTGATTTTGTTGCCACACGGCGATATGGGATGAACATACAAAACCAAGGAGGAAACGAAAATGGAACCAATTGAACTATCCCGCTGGGAACCGTCCCCGGAAGATCCCCGGCGGAAGCAGTACGCCGGACAGCGTACCGCGCAGGAGGTCTTTGAGGAGCTGAGGCACCGTCTGGAGGGTATGGGGTACCTGCCGGACGAGTATTTTCTCATGAACCGTGACTGGGAGAATGGCCGGGAGATCCCACGGGACGCGGATATCTTCTGTACCACCGACTACGGCGGCAGCGAGGGCGTCTATTTAGATGTGTCTCTGCAATGGTATGAAAATAATCGGACAGTCACAAGGAACTTCATCACCGGCAAGACCCTGGGTGAGACCGGCGCGGACCTGGACCGGATGTTTCTCATCTCCTCCGCCATCACCAAGGCATTCCATGGAGATCGAGGAACCTATGCCCGGTACCTCCGCCGTGGGGAACAGTCGGAGCCGGAGGCCATGATCGTCCACCTGAATCCCGCGGAACAGCGTACCATCATCCAGGTGTTGGTGGAACAGCGGGAGCGGCAGGAGCAGGCCATGTCCCAGACGGAGCAGCTCCTGCGGCGGATGACCGGGAGCATCACAGCCTATATGGAGGAGGTGGGACAGCGGCCTCTGCGCATGAGCGATTACGACAAAACGGTGCTGGCGATCCGGGATGGTGAATTATCGGCGTTCTGGGCCCTCTATCCCAAAGCACTGGACCAGGCGGACAGCTTGTTGGTTGAGACGGCGGGCCGACCGGGAGCGGTAGGCAGAAGGATGACTCTGAGTCTACTATCTGTCGCAACGAATATCTCTCCCTCATCCTACCTCACCGCCTGCAAGCTGGCGGTGGATACCGGAGATGGGCAGCGGGTGCGGTCTCTCATAGAGCGGGCGGAAAGCTGCCTCTCGGAGCCGCTTCCCTCTCTCCCCGGCGCGGCCATTCTGCATGCCTATATGAATGACCACAGAAACATCGCCAAAGACCTGATCGCCCAATGTACATCCGAGCAAATCGCCGCCGCGCCCCCGAATCTCCTCCGCCTGGTTGCGGAGCGGCTGGACTTCCAGACCGCAATGGAGCTGGTGGACAAGGGCGTCCAGCCTGGGAACTATGTGGCAGACGTCCTGCACACCCTCACAGGTCAGCACCAGGAGTGGATGGCGGAGAAGATGCTGGAGCACGGAATGCCGGTGGAGCCGGACAACTACGCCGCCCTATATGTCTGCGTCAACAATCAGGCGGCCGACATTGCAAAGCTCCTGCTGGATAAGGGCATCGACCTGGATCGGTACCAGGCATGGGCGGAGAAGCAGAGAAAGAACGAGGGATATGAGGAGACAATGGCGGAGCTGACCGAATACTGGTCGGAACTGCAAAGCGGGCCTGAGCAGGACGGCCCCTCCATGAACGGAATG
>ULQT01039105.1_pt1 | contig 16730 bp, 13 predicted proteins | sample 1954791 | NCBI WGS metagenome assembly ULQT01 (sample SAMEA4835663, study PRJEB28245) | human gut metagenome | biome: gut microbiome; material: fecal sample | place: Denmark | collected 2008 | reverse complement strand
TATAAACTACAAAAAATTAAAGTAAAGGGGTTAAGTTATATGAAAAAATCTTATAGAACTTATAGAAAAAGAGAAAATCATATAGATAAAAAATATGATATACTAAAAACTGACTACATAAATTCCCACACTGAATATACCTATCAAGCTAAATTGTTTTATAATCGAGATATTGCATACAGTGTTTATTTTGCTTTATACATTATTGCTATAGCTATTTTATATTACTTTATCTTTAAAGAAAACTCATTAGAACATTCAGATGTATTGTTTATAGTAACAGAAAAATTCCTAGAAATTACAATTATCTTATTCGTAGGTGTTTCATACGCATTTATAATTGCAATTTATTTAGATAGTTTTCGTAAAATGGTTAAATCAAAACATAGGGTAATGTTAGCAGCAAAATCAATAAATGAGTTATTCAAAGAGGATGTTATTAAGTGGGAAGGAGAATTTAAATGTACTTTCCAATCACTAAATGACTCTCCTGATATCAACTACCCTAACACCAGTTTTATTAAAATATTATATGCTCTTATTTTATATTGTGTAGTAGAGGTTTCTTTGATTTTTCTTTGCTTTTATACTTTTAAAATTAATGTAATTACTGCAGTATTTGCAGTTGGAATTAGCATTGCATCAGGATTTTTATTTTTTTATTGGTATAGAATATGGTATATTCTTATCAAAAACTATAAAAAAGAATTGTACGATATATTATAATTACTTACTTGAACAAAAATTTTAAAAATAAAACACCATTTACAACTAAATATCTTGTAAATGGTGTTTTAAATTTTAAAAGCTACTTTTCTTTTGGATTAAATATACAAGCCATTACAAATGCAGATACAATTGCAGCTGTAATTCCGCCCGCTGTTGCCTTTAAACCGCCTGTAATTATCCCTAATACCCCTGCCTCATCAATTTCTTTCATTACACCTCTTGCAAGACTGTTTCCAAAACCAAAAAGAGGTACACTTGCACCCGCACCCGCAAATTCAACTAACTTTTGATACCATCCTAAACCACCTAATATACATCCTGTAACAACAAAAAGTACAAGTATTCTTGCTGATGTAAGCTTTGTTTTGTCAATTAATATCTGTCCCAGTACACATATTAATCCACCAACACAAAAAGCCTTAATATAGTCCAATTATATCACCTCAATTCTCTATACCTACACAATGAGCTATTCCTGCAATGCTTTCACCTTGCTGTACACTTGTAGGGCTCATTAAGGCCCCTGTAGGAACAAAAAGCAGTTTGTTTATATTTTTGTGTCTTAGTTTATTGTAAAGCATACCTGCAAACGTCACAGCAGAACAAGCACATCCGCTGCCTCCGCAATGAGTATCCTGATACTCCTTGTCGAATATTTCAATACCACAGTCAATATGGTTTTTACTTATATCTATTCCCTTTTCTTTTAACAGCGTAATTAAAAGATCCTTTCCTACATACCCTAAATCTCCTGTAGCAATTACATCATAATAATCAGGTTTAAACCCAAAGTCTGACAAATGCTGATATATAACATCTGCAGCAGCAGGTGCCATAGCTGCACCCATATTGTTAGCGTCAGTTATACCCATATCAATAATTTTACCTGTTGTTATTCGTCTTATATATGGATGTTCATTTTTGACTGCAAGTACTGCTGCACCATCACCTGTAACAGTCCATGTAGCTGTTGGCGTTCTTTGTGTTCCTAAATCCATAGGAAATCTAAACTGCTTTTCTGCTGATGCGAAATGACTTGATGCACCGCACAGCACATACTTTGCTCCTCCGCTTTCTACTAAAACAGCTCCTAACCCCATAGCTTCACCCATTGTTGAGCATGCACCAAACACACCAAAAAATGGTATCTGAAGGCTTCTTACACCAAATGTTGAGCCACAGCATTGGTTTAACAAATCTCCTGTAACAACATAGCTTATATCATTTGGATTTAGCCCTGCTTTATTTACTGCCAGTTTTAAATTATCAGACGCTATTTTACTTTCTGCCTTTTCCCAACTTTCTTGACCAAATAAATTGTCAGTAAGTATTACATCAAAATATTCTCTTAGAGGTCCCTCACCTTCCTTTGTTCCTACAGTTGACGCTGTAGAAATAATAGATATATCCTTTTCAAATTCCATTGATTGCTTACCTATATGCTTAGCCATATTTCCTCCTTAGGATACAAAATAATAAATTATACCAACTACAATAGATGTGAGAACACCGTACAAGATTACAGGTCCTGCTACAATAAATATTTTTGCTCCCAAACCAAGAATGAATCCTTCTTTTTTAAACTCTATAGCAGGTGCAGTAACTGAATTCGAAAATCCTGTTATAGGCACTATGGAGCCTGCTCCTGCAAATTTGCCTAATTTACTGTATAATCCCAATCCTGTCAGCAAAGACGCCAGCACAACCAAAATTATTGATGTATAAGTACTGCTGTCCTCCGTACTCAGTCCGAATACATTACACCAATTTGTTATAAATTGACCTATACAACAAATTATCCCACCCACCACAAACGCCTTAATGCAATTTGTAACTATCGGACTGTTTGGAGAAGCCTTTTTAACCATATCACTATATTTTTCTTTGGTAATTTCCTTACCCATAACATATCACTCCTTATATTGAATATATCCTTTAAATCTGATAAAATCCGTCTGCAAAATAATACAGCATTGAGCCTATAGCTTTTCCTAAGGCTAAAGCAATAATAAAATATTTAATTCCTTTGTAAAGCATTGTTCTTCTTGAAAGTATCGGCATAACATCCAATACTTCTGCCAATGAAACAGCAAGGCATCCGTAAAATATACCTATTGACAATCCAAATGCCATTGCAGGAATAACACCAATTGGCAAATAATAATTAAACATTATTGTAAATACACCAAATATACCGCCTGCAATAATTGCATTCTCATAAAATACTATATGACTGCTTGTTTTAGTTTTGTCTGCCAGTCTAGGTACTATTCCTATTATTGCAATAAAAGCAAATACAGCACCGGATATTACAGCTCCTCCGCCAATACCCAAAAGAATTAATATTAAATACTTAAGTATTGTCATTACTGTTCTCCTTTTTTATCTTTGCTGTTTTTTTCCCTGTTTAATGTATCTATAAGATTTGTATTTACCTCATCTTCATAAACAGACAACTCCACTTCAATAGGAGTAGGGTCACTTGTCAGCTTCTTATTACCCAAATGATTAAAGAATACTACTATTCCTACTGCCAATCCTATTGAATAAGGCAAATTTATAATAGCAGGATTTTCTACTCTTTCTCCAAAAAATATATAATAGTAATTTTCAAAAACTGTAGCCATCTGAGCATCAGAGTGAAAACTCATTATAGCTGTAGCAGAACCTGCAAAAAGAACCAATGCCACAAAAATTATTTTTGTATAAAGCCAAATTTTATTGCTTTTTTTAGGCTGTGCATACTCAATTACTGTATCCATTTCACCAACATTACTTATAGTATTACCCGGCAAAGCCTTGTCAATGGCATTTATAATATCAATTACAGATACAAGATAACATTTGTTTTTCTTTTCTTTAATTTCCATTATTTTTATATTCTCTATCCGCGATTTTAAGCTGCTTTCAGAATATACTTCTGCAATATCTTTAATATGCACAGGACCTGTTTTTTCTACTTTATACTTTTTGTCAGGCTTTATATATATATCCATTACATCACCTCATTTTCAATAACAAAATTGATTTAAATTATATTTGTAAAAATAATGCATACTTCCGCATACAGTATTATTTGTATATTATTAAGTTTTATACCGAACACGTTTACGATTTTATTTATATTTTTATATAACAAAAAAATAAACTCGTGTTTTTTGTTTTAACACGAGTTTATTTCTCAGATTTAAAGTATATTTATTAACTTTTAATATAATGTAAATTACACTTTAATATATTTTTAGATTAAATGTGTATTTATTCTAGGCAAAAAGTGTAAGCTGGTCAGTTTCTCTCATATTCCCCAAAATACCGGCGTCACGCAGCATTTGTATATTGCTTTGTCCAAGACCTGTTCTTTTCTGCAGTTCTTCAATTGTTTCAAAAGTACCGTCTTCCCTTGCTGATACAAGGGACTCTGCCGCTGTTACACCAAAACCTGATATTGTACATAAGGGTGGTAATATAAACTTTTCACCCTCTTCATTTTCAATTACTTTAAACTTAGTTATACCTGAATTATATAAATCAATAGGTGCAAATTTAAGTCCTCTTGCATAAAGTTCTATAACCAGTTTAAGCATATCGGCTGTGGTCTTATCCTTAGCACTGGCTTCCTTACCCATTGACATAATATTTTCATAATTTTCTCTTGCTTTTTCCTCACCAAAGCACATTATACTGTAATCAAAATCATCATATTTTACTGAAAAAGTTGCAGCATAAAAAGCATGGGGGAAATTAATCTTAAAATATCCTATTCTGAAAGTATTTGTACAATACGCAACAGCGTGTCCTTTAGGGAACATATATTTAATTTTTTTACAGCTGCCTATGTACCAATCAGGCACATTATGTTCTCTCATAAGAGCTTCTTCATCAGCTGTCAGTCCCTTGCCCTTTCTTACATGTTCCATTATTGAAAAGGCATCTCCGTTAGGCACATTGTGAAGCATAAGATATACCATAATATCGTCTCTTGTAGGTATAACTTCATTCAGAGTACATGTACCGTTTGCAATAAGTTCCTGAGCATTTCCGTTCCAAACATCTGTACCATGAGAAAGTCCTGATATTTTTACTAGACCCGAAAAATTTTGAGGCTGTGTTTCTACAAGCATACCTATAACAAAAGGTGTACCAAATTCAGGTAATCCCAACGACCCTGTGGGGCAGCCATAAATATCCTCTGACTTTATTCCCAAAGCATCAGGACTTGTAAACAATGACATTGTAGCCCTATCGTTCATAGGCACGTTAAGAGGGTCAAAACCAGTAATATCTTTAAACATTCTAAGTATGGTAGGCACATCATGTCCCAGCATATCAAGCTTTAACAGGCAGCTGTCAATTTTATGATAATCAAAATGAGTAGTTGTAACACCTGATTCGGACTTATTTGCCGGATGCTGAACAGGACAAAATTCATAAATATCTGTATAATCAGGTACAACAACAAGACCGCCGGGATGCTGACCTGTTGACCGCTTTACGCCTACACAGCCATTTACAAGCCGCCTTTTTTCAGCCCCCTTTAAATTAATACTCTTTTGCTCACAATATTTAAGTACATAGCCAAACACAGTCTTATCTTGCAGCGTAGCTATTGTACCTGCCTTAAACACATGCCCTTTACCAAATAGCTCTTCACAGTATTTATGAGCTCTTGTCTGATCCTCACCGGAAAAATTAAGGTCAATATCAGGCTCCTTATCACCATTAAATCCCAGGAAAGTTTCAAATGGTATAGCCTGTCCGTCCTTATTCATTTCAGCACCACAGTGAGGACACTTTTTATCAGGAAGGTCAAAACCTGAGTTTCCGGCAACTTTCTGCACTTCTTCTGATGTAAAATCAGAATATTTACAATTCGGACATACATAATGAGGGTCAAGAGGATTTACCTCTGTAATACCTGCCATTGTTGCAGCAAATGAACTTCCTACAGAACCTCTAGAACCAACAATATAACCATGGTCATTTGAATCCCACACCAATTTTTGAGCAATTATATAAAGTACAGCATAGCCATTGCCTATGATTGAATTAAGTTCTTTATTAAGACGTTCTTCAATGTTTGCAGGCAAAGGATCGCCGTATATGGACTTAGCCTTAGTTGTTGTAATTTCCCTTAATTCCTCGTCTGATCCCTCAATAACAGGCGGGCATTTTCTGTTAGGTACAGCATAGATACCGTCATCAATCATATCAGCAACTAAATTTGTATTGGTTACAACTATTTCATACGCCTTTTCAGGAGTTAAATACTTAAATTCATCAAGCATTTCCTGTGTAGTTCTGAAATATAACGGCGGCTGATTTTCTACTTCGTCAACTTTAAACCCCTCGCCTATTTGAACAATTTTTCTAAAATCTGCACAGTCAGGGTCTATAAAGTGAACATCACCTGTAGCAACAACAGGTCTGTTATATTTATCACCAAGTTCAATAATTTTCTTATTAATATCAATTAAGTCATCCCAACTGTTTACCGACTTACTGTTTTTCTTTGTATTGCCAATCATATACTGATTGTTACCTAAAGGCTGGACCTCTAAATAGTCATAAAATTCAACTATTTCCTTTAAATCCTCTTCAGGCATATCATTATATACCGCTTCATATAGATCTCCAGCCTCACAGGCAGAACCTAATATAAAGTTTTTTCTGTACTTCATTATTTCAGATTTAGGGAAGTGTGGTCTTCCTCCCCTTTTGCCAAAATATTTTGTATGGGCATCAGATACCAGCTTATACAAATCCTTTACTCCATCTTGATTCTTAGCAAAAATAATTATATGATAACGTTTTCTAATCTTTGATTTATCTATATTTTTTGCTCCAAGTTCATTGAGAGAGTTTATGTTGTTTTCTCCCTGTTCTTTAAGCATATCTATAAATTTAATAAAACATTCTGCCGTTGCTTCTGCATCATCAACAGCCCTGTGGTGGTTTTCAAGAGATACGCCGAGGGCATCACATATTGTATCAAGTTTGTAATTTCTCAAATTAGCAATAAGTGTTTTACCAAGTTCAACAGTGTCAATAATGCTGTTGTCAAATACAATATTGTTTTCTTTTGCAAATCTTCTTATAAATGCAGTGTCAAAACCTGCATTATGTGCAACAACAACACTTTCTCCTATAAAATCTAAAAATTCAGGTAAAATAACATCTTCATCAGGTGCATTTTCTACCATATCATCATATATGCCTGTAAGCTTTGAAATCTTATCTGATATGTGTTCCTTAGGATTCACAAAAGTTGAATATCTGTCAACTATTTTACCCCTGACAACTTTAACAGCACCAATTTCAATGATTTTGTCAGTATTAGTATTTAATCCTGTAGTCTCAAGATCAAATACTACATAGGTATCATCAAGACTTTGACCTTTAGGATTTTTAACAACTGCACCCATATCATTTACCATATAGCCCTCACAGCCATAGAGCATTTTTATATCTCTGCCGTGAAGAGCATGCTCAGCTTCAGGGAAAGCCTGTACAACGCCATGATCAGTTATTGCAAGAGCTTTATGTCCCCACGCACAGGCTCTGTCAATATAATCTGCAACAGGGGTTACTGCGTCCATCATACTCATATTTGTATGCAGATGCAGCTCCACTCTTTTAACCTCAGCATCATCTGTTTTTATCGGCGGCTCCTCTGCGGCATTTACCATATTTATTATTAGTACCTGTTCATTGTTTTCATATTTATCATAATCAAGATTACCTTTAACCTTAATATACTTTCCCTTTTTCAGAAGCCCTTTAAACCTTTCCTTGTAGTCATCGGGAGAACAGAATAATTTAAGAGGTACACAGTCTGTCCCGTCATATATATCTGTTTTTACAATGTATCCGCCTTTTCTTGTTTCAGTAATTTCAGTTTCGGAATAAATCCTGCCCTGAACCGTTACCATACCGTTTATCCTACAGGCTTCTTCTATTGTTATTACATCATCTTTTATTTCATCTGTATTTGCATTTCCTGATTTAACACGCTTTTTAAACTTACTCTCAGCAACAACCGGTGCAGCAATTTTAGGAGAAGCCTCTTCAAAGCTTATAACATTTTCAAGGTAAGACTTTGCTCTTTCTTTTTTAATTTTATTATATTTTTCTTTTTCAGCCTCATTAAGCGGTTTGTCTTTAAATTTAACCTTATATTCCAGCTTAAGTCTGTTTCTTAAAGCATTTTCAATTAAATTATTAATTCCAAGTATCTCAAATGTTTTATATGTATTATTTTCCACTTCAATAACAAGGGTATTATCTTCTAAGTGCCATTCAGCTCTTTTAAAAACAGGTGAACAGCATATACTCTTTTTATAAACTATTTCAGAAAGCTTTGCCCAGTATTTTTCAATTTTTTCTTCAGGTGCAAGCTTTTCCATAGGATAGCATATCGACGCCTTAACCTGACTTATTCCCGGAAAAGACTCAATAATATCCTCTTTGAAATCATCAAGACAGCTTTCATCGACAAAGTTATCAGATTCCAATGAAACTTCCATTGTTTTTGTCTGAAACCATACCTTGACATTAGATACAACTGCATTTTTTAAATTGCTTTTCACATTTGCAGACAGATGCATTTTGCCAAACACATCCTCAAACATAGCCTTTTCCATTATTTTCACCTAACCTAAAGCTTTTCTATTTCCTCCATAAGAGCGTTTAACAGCTCACTTTCAGGGAGCTTTTTAACTATTTCACCTTTTTTGAATATAAGTCCGTAGCCTTTTCCGCCGGCAATTCCAATATCAGCTTCTCTTGCCTCACCGGGACCATTTACCGCACATCCCATTACAGCTACCTTAATATCTTTGTTAATATTGCTGCATAGCTTTTCTACCTTGTTTGCAAGCCCTATTAAATCAATACAAGTTCTTCCGCATGTCGGACAGGAAACAAATTCCACCCCAAATTTCCTTAATCCTAAATCCTTTAAAATAGCCTTTGCAACTCTGACCTCTTCAATAGGGTCTCCTGTCAGTGACACTCTAATAGTATCACCTATACCCATTGCAAGTATAGCACCAATGCCAACAGCTGACTTTATAGTTCCTGACCACTCTGTACCTGATTCTGTAATTCCAAGATGAATAGGATAATCCACTTCTTCAGAAAGCAAACTGTATGTTCTCAGTGAAAAAGGTACATTAGATGCTTTTATTGACATAACAATATCATAAAAATCTAGCTTTTCAAGAATTTTGACGTGTCTCATTGCACTTTCAACAAGACCTTCGGGAGTTACTTCTCCGTATTTTTCAAGTATATCCTTTTCAAGTGAACCTGAGTTTACACCTATACGTATAGGTATATTTTTAGCTTTTGCCGCCTCAACAACAGCCTTAACCCTGTCCTCTCCTCCTATATTCCCTGGATTAATTCTAAGTTTATCAATACCCATTGCAATAGCCTTCAATGCAAGCCTGTAATCAAAATGAATATCTGCAACAAGAGGAATATGAATTCTTCTTTTTATTTCACCAAGGGCTTCAGCAGCAGCCATATCAGGTACAGCAACTCTTATTATTTCACATCCCTCATTTTCCAGGTCCATTATCTGCTTTACTGTGGCATTTACATCAGCTGTCTTTGTATTACACATTGACTGTATTGCAATAGGATTGTCACCGCCTACAGATACATTTCCAATCTTAACAACTCTTGTTTTTTTTCTCTTAATGTAATCCATATTTTTCTCCTTTACATTAACTTAATCACATCATTAAATGCAATATATATGCCAAGTGCCATTAACAGTACAAAACCAATAAAATGAATAAAGCCCTCAACATTAGGCGGAACTCTTCTTCTTGTTATAAGTTCAATAAAACCTATTACTATTCTTCCTCCGTCCAAAGCAGGCAGAGGGAATAGATTAAGAACTCCCAGATTTGCACTGAGCAGTACTGTAAGATTAAGCAAAGATACTACAACAGCACTCATACCTACTTTTACATTTTCGGTATATACCTGACCAATTGCAGATGTTACACCAATAGGTCCTGACAATTCTGTTACAGCAACTTTTGTTGTTATAAGTCTTACAAAACTTATAACAGTTATTTTTATTATTGATATAACAGACCAAAAACCTGACACAATATATTCCCAAAATTCACCTTTTATTATTTTTCCGTCAGCATTTAAATTCATTATGTCAAAATAAGGACCTTTATAAGCAAGCCCTACACCATAAAAGTATCCGCCTTCTTTTTCGGCAGGAGTAATTGTAAAATTAATTTTTTTACCGTTTCTTTTTACTGTTATACTGTCTGCTACACCATTTCCTTTTTGGAAAAAGTCCACATCCTGTTTTAAATGTGTATTGTGACCATTCACCAAAATAATTTTGTCACCAACTTCAATTCCTGCTTCCTGAGCAGGAGAATTGTTACTGACATAAGTAACTGTTGTAGTGGACATTGGAACACACAAACTGATACATATCATAATAATAAGTGCAAGAACAAAATTCATAAGAGGTCCGGCAAAAGATATTATAATTTTTTGCACAGGTGTTGTGTCATTAAATGAAATCACATCGGTTCTTTCTCCGACTTCTTCCTCCATTCTGCAAAATCCGCCTATTGGAAATAATCTTAAATTATAGGCAGTGTCACCTTTTTTAAACCCGCACAATTTTGGTCCCATTCCCACAGCAAATTCAGAAACCAATACATTAAACTTCTTTGCAGCAATCATATGTCCTGCTTCATGTATAACTACGATAACAGTAAAAATTAATAAAGTTAATATTATTGACAATTATTTCACCTCTAAAGTTTTAGTATATTCCCTTGCCCAATTATCAGCTTCAAGTACATCTTCAAGAGAATAATTATACTTAACATTATATGCACTCATTGCCATTTCTATTAATTTTGAAATATCTGTAAATGCAATTTCTCGTTTAATAAATTTTTCAACAGCAATTTCGTTTGCTGCATTTAAAACAGCAGGCATAGTACCGCCTGTTCTTATAGCCTTATATGCCAATTCCAGACACGGGAATTTATCAATTCTTGGTTTTTCAAAAGTCAGATTATTATGTTCAAAAAAATTGATTTTAGGAAAAGAGTTTACTATTCTCTTAGGATAAGTCAAAGCATACTGTATAGGGACCTTCATATCAGGCAGTCCAAGCTGAGCAATTACTGCACCATCTTCATATCCAACCATAGAATGTATAATACTTTGAGGATGTACTAAAACTTCAATTTGTTCCAAATCTACATTAAATAGCCACTTAGCTTCTATAACCTCAAGTCCTTTGTTCATAAGTGTAGCAGAATCTACTGTAATTTTTTTCCCCATATTCCAATTAGGGTGCTTTAATGCATCATCAATTGTTACCTTCGATACATCTTCCCACGTTCTGAAAGGACCGCCTGACGCTGTTAGGAATATTTTATCAATTTTATTTCCCTCATTACCTTGAAGCGATTGAAAAATTGCCGAATGTTCACTGTCTACAGGATACATTTTCACGCCATTTTCTTTTAACAAATTCATCACAAGTTCACCTGATGTTACAAGTGTTTCCTTGTTAGCAAGTGCAATGTTTTTCTTAGCTTTTATAGCCTCCACAGTTGGTACAAGACCTATATTTCCTACAACAGAATTTACAACTGTATCTGTTCCTTTTGCTGTTGCAACTTCAATAAGTCCCTCCATACCTGTTGTTACCTTAACATCAAGATCTGTTATTCTTTTTTTCAATTCCTCAGCTTTTTCACTGTTCATTACACACACAAGGGAGGGTTTAAATTCCCTTATTTGTTTTTCAAATAAATCAATTCTTGTATTAGTACTCATAGCTGTTACATTAATACCGCCAATATCTCTTATTACTTCAAGAGTTTGAGTACCAATGGAACCTGTAGAGCCCAATATTGCAATATTTTCTGTCACAACAAACACTCCTTAAGAAAATAATAACATTAATATATAAACTAAAGGCAGAGTAAAAAGAACAGAATCAAATCTGTCCAGTACACCGCCGTGACCAGGCATTATATTACCGTAGTCTTTTATTTTAACATATCTCTTTATACTTGATGCAGCCAAATCACCAAACTGTGCTACAATTGAGCCAATAGCACCTGTAACTGCAAATATTAAAACAAAATTTATTGAAAGACTATACATTTTGTGACAGATAAAGGCATATATGGCAGAAAGCAATGCCGCAGTTACAACACCGCCAACAGCACCTTCAACTGACTTCTTAGGGCTCAATTCAGGAGTAAGCTTATGTTTTCCAAATTTAGAACCTATGAAATAAGCACCTGTATCACTGCCAAAAGCAAATATAAAAGGAAGCCATGCAAAAATAATGGATACTTCTCTTATATTACAAATAAAACTCATTAAAACACCAAGATAGAAAAATCCAAAAAGTGTTATTGCTCCATCATTAACATTATTTGTTCTGTGACATATAACAAGAATAAACAATATTGCAAGAGTTGCTATTGAAAAAGCAACTTTAATATATGTTATATCTACGTTATTGTCAAACAAATAGTATGAATAAGCTATTTCAAGCAGGAAACCTGCTATATGCACAGTCTTTATTTTGCCTGAAACAGCCTTGTACAGTTCATACATTCCAATTAAAGACAATACGGCAACAGCCAAACGTAAAGGTAAACCACCGTAAATCACAAAAAATAGAAGCAATGGTATTGCAACTATGGCAGATATAATTCTTACAGCCATTATTTTTTCCCCTCATTTCTTCCGCCAAAGCGTCTGTCTCTGCTTTGGTAACTTTTTATAGCATTTTTAAAATCATCAATTGTAAAATCCGGCCACAGCTTATCTGTAATATAATACTCAGAATAAGCACTTTGCCACATAAGAAAATTGCTTGTTCTCAGTTCACCGCTCGTTCTTATTATAAGTTCTGGGTCAGGAGTCCCTGCACTGTCAAGATAATTTGAAATAAGGTCTTGTGTAATATCTTCAGGTTTTAACTTATTGTCTTTAACATCTTGTGCAATCTTTTTTACTGCCCTAGTTATTTCATCTCTTCCACCGTAATTCATAGCAATTGTCAAGTGAATGCCCTTCTTATTCTTTGACGCTTCCTTCAAATTATTAATATCTTTCTGCAAATCAGGAGAAAGGGCTGAAAGGTCACCTATAGAATCAACTCTGAAATCACTGTCAGCATATTCTTTGAAATATTTATTTATGTACTCTCTTAAAATCCCCATAATGCCGCTTACTTCTTCCTCAGCTCTTGACCAATTTTCAGTTGAAAAAGCGTATACAGTTATATGTTCAACACCCATTCCCTTTGCATTGTTTAAAAGAGTATCAAGTGCTTTTGCTCCCTGCCTGTGCCCAAACACACGAGGCAGCATTCTTTTCTTAGCCCATCTTCCGTTGCCGTCCATTATTATACCTATATGCTTAGGTACTTCTTTTGCAGCCATAATTTATACCTTTTCCCGACTATTATATCGGAAATGCAAACTCAAAGGGTAAAAGCCTGTTTGCATTTATCCTTTCTTTTGAATTCTTTCACCCGCATATCAAATAAGGCTGTCACAAATGTAATTAACACTCAGACAGCCTAAAATTTTAAATTAAACAATCCTTAGATAGACATTACCTCTTTGCTCTTAGCTTCAACAGCCTTATCAACAGCTTCGATATTTTTATCAGTCATCTTCTGAATTTCTGTTTCAAGGTCTTTCTTTTCATCTTCTGTAATATCGCCGTTTTTCTCAAGCTTCTTAGCAGCGTCCATTGCATCTCTTCTTACATTTCTTATGGCAACCTTGCAATCTTCGCCGAGTTTTTTAACCTCTTTGGTTAAAGACTTTCTTCTCTCCTCATCAAGCTCAGGGAATACAAGTCTTATAACTTTACCGTCACTATTAGGATTAATACCAATATCAGCTGAATTAATACCTCTTTCAATAGCCTTTATAGTACTTGCATCAAAAGGCTGAACACATATAACTCTTGCCTCCGGTACAGAAATATTTGCAACCTGATTAAGTGGCATTTCCATACCGTATGCTTCAACCATAACCTTATCAAGAACATGAGTATTTGCTCTTCCTGCTCTTATTCCTATAAGCTCATTTTTTAAATTATTGAGAGATTTCTCCATCTTTGCTTCAAAAACTTTAGTATGTTCTGACATAATATACCTCCAAATTTTATATTTTTAAACGGTTACAACTGTACCGATTTTTTCACCTTTAGCAGCCTTAATAATTCCGTTTTCTTCAGCCAAACCGAAAATAACCACAGGAATTTTATTTTCATAACAAAGGTTAGCAGCTGCAATATCTATAACCTTTAAGTTTTTTTCTACAATATCTTTGCATGGTATTTCATCAAATTTCTTTGCATAAGGATTTGTTGCAGGATCACTGTCATATACACCATCAATTGCCTTTGCAAATAAAATTGCGTCAGCTTCAAGCTCACAAGCCCTTAACGCAGTGACAGTATCAGTTGAGAAGAACGGATGTCCAATACCGGCAGCAAAAATAATAACCTTGCCTTCTTCAAGATACTTATTAGCTAAATCCTTTGAAAATTCTACAGTTACAGTACCTATTTTAATAGGGGTCATAACTATGGCATCAATGCCCTTTTGTCTGCAGCAGTCTGCAACATATATAGCATTCATAACAGTAGCAAGCATACCAATTTGGTCAGCCTTTACTCTGTCCATATCGGGATTGGCACTTCTGCCTCTCCAAAAGTTTCCGCCGCCTACTACAAGAGTAGTCTTTGTGCCCATTGCAATAACTTTTTTAATCTGTTCAATAATTGAAAAAATTGTGTTATTATCAAAACTTTTGCTTGTATCCCCGGCAAGAGCTTCGCCGCTTAGCTTTAGTACTACTTTGTTATACATTAATCACGCACTCCTTCCCATTTCAACATTTTTATTTTAACATATATTTGTACTTTTGGCTATACTATTTTATCAAATTTTGAAATTTTTTTATAAATTTATCCTATAATTTGACCTAATAAAAAAGCAGACTTAAACTTCAGTCTGCTTTAACGCTTTTTACTCTATGCCTGTTACTTCATATCCAGCGTCAGTAACAGCTTTTTTAATAACATCATTATCGGCATTGCCTGTAATAACAGCACACTTATCTTCAAGAGAAACATTTACTTCACCGATGCCCTCAATAGATTTTAATGCCTTTTCTACATGAGCAACACAATGACCGCACATCATTCCTTCAATATTAATTTTTTTCATTTTAGTTTCCTCCTTAATTACATTTTCTTTTATATTACTTAAAACATTTGGCTTAAATTTTCTCAACCTTAATGCATTTGTTACAACACTTACCGAACTAAAGCTCATTGCAGCTGCACCTATCATAGGATTTAAAAGAGGTCCCCCGAATAAATAGAGCACTCCGCACGCAACGGGTATTCCTATACAATTATAGAAAAATGCCCAAAACAAATTTTGCTTAATATTTCTTATTGTTGCTCTGCTAAGTTCCAAAGCACTTATAACATCTGTTATATCATTTTTTACAAGAATAATATCAGCAGATTCTATAGCAACATCTGTGCCGCTGCCTACTGCTATTCCCACATCACTCTGAGCAAGTGCAGGTGCATCATTAATCCCGTCACCTACCATAACGACAACTTTTCCTTTATTCTGCAATTCTTTTACCTTTTCAGCTTTATCTTCAGGCATTACTTCTGCAATTACATTTGTTATACCTGCACTTTTAGCTATAGCCTTAGCCGTTATACTGTTGTCACCGCTTATCATATAAGTTTCTATACCCATATTATTAAGCTCATCTATAGCTTTTTTACTTGTATTTCTTAAAGTATCTGCAACAGCAATTATACCAGCAAATTTGTCATCAACAGAAGCATACATTACTGTCTTTCCCTGTCTTGACAAACTCCTTGCTATAGTTGTTGCCGAATCTTTTATCAGTTTGTCATTGCCAACAGCAACTTTATGACCGTTTACTTTTCCTGTAATTCCCATTCCTGATATTGCTTTAAAATCACTAATATCTGTATAAAAATCATTACAGCTTTTTACAATTGCTTCTGCCAATGGATGTTCAGAAGCCTTTTCAAGAGAGGCAACCAACTTTACAAGTTCATCTTTGTCAAAATCATTTGTTATAACATCTGTAACTTTAGGTATACCCTCTGTAATAGTTCCTGTTTTGTCAAATACAACAGTATTTACCTTATGGGTAAGTTCTAAAATGTTACCGCCTTTTATTAATATGCCAAGTTCTGCTCCTCGTCCTGTACCGACCATAATAGCCGTAGGTGTTGCCAACCCCAAAGCACACGGGCAGGCAATTACAAGGACTGATACAAATATTTTTATAACAAATGCAAAATTTTCACCGTTTAAAAGCCAAAAAACTGCCGCTGCAAGTGCAATGCACATTACTACAGGTACAAATATACCCGCTACCTTATCTGCTAATTTTGAAATAGGTGCTTTACTTCCCTGGGCATCTTCAACCAGCTGTATTATTTTAGCAAGTGCTGTATCTTTACCTACTTTTGTTGTTTTTATCTTTATATATCCGTTTTTGTTTATGCTTCCTGTTACAACATTTGAACCGACACTTTTACTTACAGGCATACTTTCACCTGTCAGCATTGATTCATCAACGCTTGTACTTCCTTCTATAACTATACCGTCAACAGGAATTTTTCCTCCCGGCTTTACTGCAACTATATCATCTGTATTAACTTCTTCAATTTTCTTTTCAATTTCTTTGCCGTCAGCAATGACAATTGCAGTTTTGGCTCCCAATGCCATAAGATTTTTTATTGCACCTGATGTTTTTGACTTGCCTCTCGCTTCAAGATATTTTCCAAGCATAATGAGAACCAAAATCATTGCACCTGATTCAAAATAAAGGTTGTGCACCATTTCAGTCTGACCTATATAAATCTCATAAGTTGAAAATAAGCTGTACAGTATT
>ULQT01049689.1_pt1 | contig 16807 bp, 15 predicted proteins | sample 1954791 | NCBI WGS metagenome assembly ULQT01 (sample SAMEA4835663, study PRJEB28245) | human gut metagenome | biome: gut microbiome; material: fecal sample | place: Denmark | collected 2008 | reverse complement strand
CTGCAAAAAAATTGCAGCAGCCAATTTTTAATTATTATCGCTAACCTTCTGATCTTGAATTTCCCTATAAGCTTCCTTTACCCCGCTTTTAACGGCTAATTTTACTACAAAATATAAAGCAACAAATACTGCAGCGATAATTGCTATATTTAAAAATAACATTAAAGTTCCCATAAACATTTATTTTCCCTCCTCTAAAACATTTTTAATAATATCGTCAATAAAATTACCAAAGCTTATACCATAACTCATACACGCCTTAGGTATAAGGCTATTTTGTGTAAGTCCCGGCAGAGTATTTACTTCAATTACATATATCTGCTCTTCCATAACAATCATATCAACACAGGCATAGTCCTTGCATTGCAGCAAATTAAAGGTTTTTATACCAATCATCTTTACCATATCACGCATAAATTCCGGCATATCAGCAAGGGCAGAGGACACACCGCTCTCATACTTGTCCTCATAGTCAAAAATTTCACCTTTTTTGTTTACTTCAAGCACAGACATAACCTTTGGAGCACCACCACACTCAAAAATACAGCAGGTAATTTCCTTTCCATTTATAAACTTTTCAGCCAGGACATCATCTCCATATGTTCCCATTATATTTTTAGCTGCCTGTTCAAGACGTTCAATGTTTTCTACAACCTCAATACCAATACTTGAACCTCCCCTGTTTGGCTTAACAATTAAAGGAAATCCCAACTGCCTTATATCATCTGCACATACATCAACTTTTTCACCCTTTTTTATAAAGACATCAGCTGCTGTCTGAATATGATTGGCATCAAGTACAGTCTTTGCAGATTTCTTATCCAGGCATAAAGCACTTGATAACACGCCGCTTCCAACATAAGGTATACTCAAGCAATGGAGAAGTCCTTGTATTGAACCATTCTCCCCCTGACCTCCATGCAAGGCACTTACAACAATATCTGGCTTTTTATCCATAATTTCCTTTATCCATTCCTTGCTGTTATCACCCGGTAAAGCATATATATGTATGTCATATTTATCCTTATCAAGACTGTTAATCAGATTACTGCAAGATTTAAGGGATACATCTCTTTCAGCTGAGTTTCCTCCTGCAAGTATACCAAGTTTTATTCTAGTCACAATAATTCCCTCCAAATCTAATTAATTTTAACACTTCTCAGCTCTTCGGCTCCAATTTCAGGCAGTACTGAATTAATATAGCACCCCGTACTGAACTCAAACCCAGCCATATGTCCTATTCTTGGGATAATCTGTGTATAGAAATGAAAGTAATCCTGACATTTTTCATCCTTAGGTGCTGAATAAAGACATAAGTTGTATGAAATACCCGGTCTTAATGCAACCAATCTTTTTACTGAATTTCTCAATATAATGCCAAAATCCATAATTTCCTTATCCGAAAATTCTTTAATAGATGATATATGCCTTTTAGGCAATATATCCATACCATAAGGAAACTTGCCGTCAGATGGTATATAAACAATAAAACTGTCATTCTCCTCAACAACTCTTTCGCCAAAATCCAAATTACAGAAATAGCATTTATTGTTTTCATCATAATATTTTTTAAGTACATATAAAAGATGTTCCATTTTAAGAGGAATAACAGGCAGAGATGCTATTTGCCAGTGAGAATGAGACTGACTAGCTCCTGCTTCCATACCTTCATTTTTAAAAATCTGCACATATCTGCTTCCCTTATCTTCTTCAAGATGAATAAACCTTTCTTTAAGTACTTTGATAAGTTTAAATATATGCTCATCATTAAAGTCTTTAAGCCTTTCTTCATGCACATTTGTATCAATAACCACATCATGCACCCCGTATGTTTCCTCATTTGTATGAACAAAAGGATATTTATTAGGTACAATCTTAATAAGCCCGTCATCATATACAGGTTCAGGTGTCATATAACTATTTTGCGGACAAAAAGGACAAAACTCCCTTGGAGTAAGTTTAATGCTGTCTCTTTTAAAGCTGTGTGGTCTTTTTGCTCTGTCAGTAGCATAAAACACATATTCGCCTGTCAAAAAACACCTTTTAACCATTGTTTTATTTTTATCAAGCATTTTCTCACCTCTAACCTATATACCATTGATAAGCATTCCCAAAAATATTATTTACCGAGGGATTTTTTTCTCCCTTAATCCTGCTGTTTGTTACAAGAATATCTGATTTAAATCCTATACCCAAAACAGGAAGCTGAGAACTTATATATTTGTTCAGTTCATTTAAGGCAGCTTTATATCCCTCCTCACTAATAGCAGCTGTACAGTCACCAATCAATTTATCCATATTAACATCAGCATATCCGCCGTAGTTAATATTCCCGCTGCTGCCTGCAAGAGAAGTTATATCCATATTTTCCTTTAATCTTACACCGCCTAAATACATATCAAAGTTACCGTTTTTAAGCCTTTCATTATATTCTGAAAAACTTACAGCCTCTACTCTTGTATTCATGCCAACGCTGTTAAAAGCTTCACTTATGAGTTTGGCACTTTCAACCCTTGCTGAGTTTTCACTGTTGACCAAAATATTAAAGCTAAAATTACCAAAGCTTTTACCTCCGGCTGACACAAGAGTTCCCGCAAGATTTGAATCAAATTCGTAGCTGTCTTCTCCAACTTTTGAAGCATACAGATTTGAAGGATTAAGAGGCGTAACAGATTCTGTCATTTTATTTAAATATATATCATTGATTATACTTTCCTTTGGAATTAAATGTGCAAGTCCCTGCCTTACATTTACATTAGAAAACAAATCATTTCTTACATTAAAACCTATAAATTCAAACTGATTTGTTGGAAATTCCACTGCATTACCACTCAAATCAGTCGGCAAATATCCCAAACTGTTTATATCAAGCGTCATCGCATCTATAACACCAGCTTCAAGAGCCTTTATTTCAGTATCTGTATCTGGCATTATTTCTACATTTATGTTTGATATATATGGTCTGCCATTTAATCCTGTTTCAGATGCTGCTAAATTCAGCTCCTTAACTAAGGTATATGAAGAAAACTTATATGCACCATTACCCACAGGCTTTATATCCTCTGCCGCTTTGCCATTATAATAGTGCTTTGGTATTACAGGAAAGCACAGGCTATATCCAACTGAGCCAAGCCCCTTTGAATAACTTATTTTTACTGTCAGGTCATCTATTTTTGAATAGTTCTCTATATTCTCCGAACAACTTTTATAAATTGTATCAAGTTCCGCCCCTTCAATCTGACCTAATGTGTATATAACATCATCAGCAGTTACAGGGTTGCCGTCCTCCCATTTTACACCTGCTTTTAGCTTCAGCGTAACTATATTTCCGCTTACTTCATAGCCTTCTGCCAGATTGGGAACAACTTGCATATTTTCATTAACAACAAATAACGGCTCATATATTAATCTTAAAATTTTGTCTACTGTGTTATCTCTGTTTTTAATTGGATTTAATGTTTCAGGCTTATGCATAGCTAAAGTCATAATTCCGCCTACAGTAGTATTGTCTGCTTTCCTTTGCTCAGCAGTCACTGCGTTTTTACTTTCAGTTGTATTGCTGTCTCCGCAGCCTACAGCTATAAAACACAGTGCAAGCACTAAACTAACGACTCGCAATTTCATATAAATCAGTCCTTAAAATTATTTTGTATATTTTCTCATATAGCATAACTTTCTTAACATAGTTTGCAGTTTCTGCATAAGGTATATAGTCAAGATACTCTCCGTCAGAGCTGTATTTTGTATCCCCAAGCCACTTTGTAACATTGCCGCTGCCTGCATTGTAAGCAGCTGCCATTAACTCCTTACTGCCGTTGAACTGTTTTGAGAGAAAGTTGAGCACCCAGCAGCCTATTTCAATATTTACATCAGGCTCTTCAATTTCAGCATAACTAAAGTTTTTAATACCCATACCCTCAACAGCCCAGTCTATTGTTGCAGGCATAAGCTGCATAAGGCCTCTTGCACCTTTATGTGATTCTGCACTGGTTTCAAATCGGCTTTCTGTATTTATAATAGCACATACAAACCCCGGTTCTAAGTCATATTTCTCACTGTATTCCAATATTTCATCAGCATACTTTACCGGGAAAAGTATACATACGGCACAATAAACTATAAATAACAATATTATAACCCAAAGCACCAGTGTAAGCAGAAATTTAATTAATTTAAACATTAAATTAACTCCTCATTATTCATATTCTCCACGACTTTCCTTCTAAGTTCCTCAAGTTCTCCGCTGTTTTCTATTATAACATCAGCATAAGTCCTTATTTCATCAAAATCCATCTGATTTTTAAATCTAATAAGAGCACTTTCTCTGTCAATGTTATCCCTTTTCATCACTCTTTCAATTCTTACCTCCAAAGAAGCATAAACAGCCCATACTACATCACATATTTTATTAAGACCTGCTTCAATTAATAAAGGGGCGTCAATTACAATACACTTTTTATCACTATTAAGCTTAATTTCATTATCAATTACATTTGTTATATACTTATGAGTTATACTATTAAGCTCTTCCAGTTTTCTTTTATTTTTAAATACAATTGCTCCAAGTATTTTCCTGTTTATTGTATTATCCCCGTTTAATATTTCATTTCCAAAAGCAGCCTTTATTTCATTATATGCTATGCCGTCAGGCTCCATATTTTTATGAGCAATTTTATCACAATCAAGTATTACTGCTCCATACTCTGCCATTATTTCTGCAACTGCACCTTTCCCACAGCCGCTGTTTCCTGTCAGTCCGACAATCTTCATTTTATCACACCAATCATTTTTTACTCTGCTCTATTATCAGTCATCGAGTACTCAAGATAACAAGCTACTCCTATAAGAACAAAGCTTGAAAGACACATTGTTCTTATATTTGCAAAATAAGGCGAAATAAATGTGTATGCTAAAAAAGCAATCCATGCAGCTGCACACACAAAATAGCCTATAAGCCAGCTTTTATTTTCCTTATATCCTTTGTCACTGCTTATATAAAATTTTATAAAGCATGGAATACCAATTGCAAACATACAGTTCCTTATAGGTATAAATTCACCATTTGTTATTCCCGGACCCTCCGTATTTAACCTAAGCACAAGAAATGCCATAACAGCAGTTGATATAAAAACCATTCCGCTTGCTATATATGACAATATCATTTTACTTTTATTACTCATTCAATCACCTCTTACTTAACATCATACCATGTATCACCGCTATGCACTTCTGCAACCAACGGAACTGAAATATTTACTGCATTTTCCATTTCTTCCTGCAAAACCTCTGATACTTTTTCTATCTCATCCTTATATGCCTCAATTAAAAGTTCATCGTGAACCTGTAACACAAGCTGTGATTTCAGTCCCTCTTTTTTCATTCTGTTATAAACCTTAACCATAGCTATTTTTATAATATCAGCAGCCGTACCCTGTACCGGCATATTCATAGCAACTCTTTCACCAAATGATCTTTGCATAAAATTCGAACTGCTGATTTCAGGTATATATCTTCTTCTGTTAAAAAGTGTAATACCATACCCTGTTTTTCTTGCAGATTCAACACAGCCGTCTATAAAGGCTTTGATTTTAGGATACTTAGCAAAATAGCTTTCAATATATGCGTCAGCTTCCTTTTTAGTTATACCTAAATCCTGTGAAAGACTGTAAGCACCTATTCCATATATAATGCCAAAGTTTACGACCTTTGCATTTCTTCTCTGCAAAGGTGTAACCTCATCAAAAGGAACATTGAACACTTGAGATGCTGTAATTGTATGAATATCCTGTTCTTCCTTAAACGCATTTATAAGCATTTCATCTCCTGCAAGGTGAGCAAGAACTCTTAATTCAATCTGTGAATAATCTGCATCAATATACACACAATCCTTTTTAGGCACAAATACTTTTCTCAGTTTTCTGCCAAGCTCAATCCTTATAGGAATATTCTGCAAATTAGGTTCTGTTGAACTTATACGTCCTGTAGTTGTTATAGTTTGATTAAAAGTAGAATAAATCCTGTCATCGCTGTGAAGCACAGACAACAATCCCTCTGCATAAGTTGATTTTAATTTACTGTAAGAACGATACTCCAAAACCTTACTTACAATTTCATCTTTGTCCTTTAGTTTTTCCAATATATCAGCTGATGTTGACCAGCCTGTTTTAGTTTTCTTTCCGCCTTTAAGTCCAAGTTTTTCAAAAAGTATGTGGCTTAACTGCTTAGGCGAATTTATATTAAATTCTTCGCCTGCCAGCCAGTAAATATCTTTTGTAAGTTCCTCCAGCTTCCCGTCAAGGCTTCTGCCATATTCAACAAGACCGGCTCTGTCTACGCCCATACCAACATACTCCATATTGGCAAGTACATATATCAGCGGCAGCTCAATTTTATAATATAAATCTTCCTGACCGTTTTCTTTAAGTTTTTCTTCTATTACAGGATAAGCTCTGTAGCTTATATCACACATTCTGCCGTAATATTCTTTAAATTCCTCATCACTTAAATCTGAAGGGCTTTTCCTGCTTTTGCCCTTTCCGAGTACTTCCTCTTCTGAAGGATAGCTCTCACTAAGAAAATCTTCTGCAAGCTCATTATATTCATAATTATCTCTTGAGGAATTTATAATATATCCTCCTATTATTGTATCAAATATAATGTTATTTAGCTCAATTCCCTTTCTCCTCAGAAGAACAATATCTCTCTTTCCGTTATGTGCTATTTTACAGTTTTGATTTTCAAAAAACTCCTTAAATACAGATAAAACTTCACTTTCACTCAGTCTGAAAACCACGGCCTTATTTTTTTCCTGAGTAATTGAAATACCCATTATTTCATCATTTTCATATACAAGCTTATATCCGCATTCCTCAAAAGGATTTATATCGGCAATCACACTTCTGGCTGAACTTATATCTTTTATAATAGTGTAGTCAGAAATGTGCTTCTCTTTAACCTTATCAGTGTCAAAGCGTGAAAGCATTGATTTAAATTCATACTTTTTAAAGAGCATATAAGCCTGCTCATTAAATATTTCCTCAACTTTTGTTTCATTAAAATTAAATTCCAAGGGAACATCTGTCTTTATTGTTACAAGCCACTTACTTTCTCTTGCTTGTTCTGCATAAGCTGCAAGATTTTCACTTGCCCTTTTTGGCTTAACCTTATCAGCATTTGCAATTGCATTTTCTACAGACTTATATTCCTGTATAATCTTTATTGCTGTTTTCTCTCCTATTGAGGGTACTCCCGGCACATTATCACTTGCATCACCCATAAGAGCCTTAACATCAATGAATTCTTCAGGTGTAACACCGTAAACTTCTTCAACTTCCTTAGCATTGTAATCTTCAACAACAGTAGTACCTGCCTTTGTTTTAGGTATTCTTATTCTCAGTTTATCTGTTGCAAGCTGCAGCAAGTCCCTGTCACCGCTTACAATAACAGGTATCATACCTTTTTTTTCAGCAGTTTTTCCAATTGTTCCAAGCAAGTCATCAGCTTCATATCCGCCTAATTCATAGGTCTTTATATTCATTGATGCAAGAACCTTTTTCACAGTATCCATCTGAGGCACAAGCTCCTCCGGCATACCCTTTCTGGTACCCTTGTACTCCTTATATTCAAGGTGTCTGAAAGTTGGCTGATGCACGTCAAAACACACTGCACAATAGTCTGGTTTTTCCTCATCAAGCAGTTTAAAAAATATATTTAAAAAGCCATAAACACCGTTTGTATATTCTCCCTCTTTGTTTGTCAGGAGCGGCATAGCATAAAACGCTCTGTTCATTAAGCTGTTGCCGTCTAAAAGCATAATTTTTTCAGCCATTTTCTTCCTCCCTGTATTAAGCAAGCCTGTTTTATTTATATCAAATACATCTGTTTTTACATAATAACCTATTTTATAGTATACTAAATTTTTAACAATATTAAAAGAGATAATTTAAAATTTAATAAATAACTTCTTAAACTTATATTTATCCCATTTTATCCTTAATATATCATATATAGATTTACATTATGTAAATCTAAAAAATTTATATATTTAGTTTACAAAACTTTTAATACTATTATATTAACAAACAAAGGTTCTGTACAATTACAGAACCCTTTGCCAATTACAGATTATTTTGTTTTTTACAAGCTATAACACAGTTATTCATAAGCATAGCAATAGTCATAGGTCCAACTCCTCTTGGAACAGGAGTTATGTATGAGGCCTTCTTTTCGACTTCATCAAAGTCAACATCGCCGCAGAGTTTGCCGTTTTCCATTCTGTTAATACCTACATCAATTACAACAACGCCCTCTTTAACCATATCACCTTTAATAAACTTAGGAATACCTACAGCAGCTACAATAATATCAGCTTGTCTGCATACTTCTTTTATATCCTTGGTTTTTGAATGACAAGTAGTAACTGTACCGTTTTCACTGAGCAAAAGCATACCTACAGGTTTACCTACAATATTGCTTCTTCCCACAACAACACAGTTTTTTCCTGTTATATCAACACCGCTTCTTTTTATAAGTTCAATACAACCTGCCGGCGTACAAGCCTTTAAATCTGCCTTGCCTATACTAAGCAATCCCACATTGTAAGGATGAAAACCATCAACATCTTTTTCAGGCAATATCCTAAGCAAAACTTTGTTTTCGTCAATATGCTTAGGCAAAGGCAGCTGTACCAAAATACCATTACATTCCTTATTTTCATTTAACTCATCTATGAGTTTTAGAAGTTCTTCCTCTGTTGTATCTGCACTTAATTCATAACTTAATGACTTAATACCGCAGTATTCACAAGCCTTCTTTTTATTTCTCACATATACCTGACTTGCCGGGTCCTCACCTACTAAAACTACAGCAAGGCAAGGTTGAACACCCTTACTTATAAGTTCTGAAGCCTTTTCTTTAACTTCATCTTTAATTTGTAATGATATAGTCTTACCGTCAATAATATTTGCCATTTTTACTTCATCCTTTCTTTTTGTTAATAATAACGGGCGGAGAAGTCCCCACCCGTCACATTTGACTTTTATTTTTTAGAGTATAAAGCCTTCATTTTATCAGAAAAACTTTCCTTTGTTGAAATCTTTTCTATAAAAGGCTCCTGATTTTCAATTTTTACATAGCAATATACATTATCACTTGATGTATTAATAAATATGCCGTTATTATCATACACAAGTTTCTGATTTTCACCATTCAAGTCACAACTGTAAACCTTATTATCCTCAAGACTTGAATAATAAATTTTGTCATCATATACATTAACATCGGCACAAGGCTTTTCAACAACAGTACTTACACTTCCGCTTTCAATATCATAAGACATTATATAATTGGCATACTGTGCAATTTCACCCTTTGTTTCCTTCGTTGCATTTGTATAATAAAGCTTGCCGTTATTATAATTAAGGTATGCAGCAGTAATAGGATTAACATCGTCTAAGACCTTTTGGTTTGTTCCATCAAGATTAGCTCTTGTGATTTTTCCGTTATTGCTGTAGTCAACATAGTAAAGTAAGCCATCTGTTCCTATAATTGAATAATAGCATTGTGCATCAACAATTTTTTTAAGTTCACTGCCGTCTGTATTGGCACTGTATATTGACTGATTATCGTCATAGTTTACAAAATAAATTTTACCGTCATAAACAGTCATATAATATGCAGCCTGCTTTATTATCTCAGTATTTTCACTGCCGTCTGTTTTCATTCTGAACACGTGAAAATCACTGTCCTCATGAACATAATAAACATAATCTCCCACTACATTTATAAAGTAGCTTGTTCCGCTGTTAAGCTTTTCTCCTTCTCCGCCTTTGACAGATTTATATATAGAAAAACCATCCTTATCATTCTGATAATAAACAGTATCGCCCCTTTGGCACACACTTCCTATGTTTGATATGTTTCCGTCAGTATTTCCCATATTTTCAGGCAGCACTTCGCCTTTGTTACCACAGCCTGAAAGCAAAACACAACTAAATATAGCTAAAGCAGCTATTTTCTTTAATTTCATATCAATACCCCTTTATATTTTATCTTTTTAAAATAAGCCTGTGATATTTCCATTGCTGTCAACATCAATATTCTCAGCAGCAGGCACCTTTGGAAGACCCGGCATAACCATTACATTACCTGTCAGAACAACAATGAAGCCTGCACCTGCACTTACTCTTACTTCCTTAACGCTTATTTCAAAGCCCCTTGGTCTTCCGAGAAGAGATGGATTATCACTTAATGAGTATTGTGTCTTTGCAATACATACAGGCAACTTATCATATCCAAGACTTTCAAGCCTTGCAATTTCCTTTTTTGCCTTAGGGTCAATTACAATACCGTCAGCACCATATATTTCCTTTGCTACAGCAGTTATTTTATTTTCTATAGTATCATTTTCATCATAGAGAACGTGGAAATTGCTTTCCTTGTTTTCAAGTACTTCAATGACCTTTTCAGCAAGTTCAACACCGCCGTCTCCGCCTTTTTCCCATACTTTGGCAATTGCAAAGTCAGCACCCATTGACACACACTTATCCTTAATATAGTTTACCTCTTCCTCTGTATCTGATACAAAATTATTTAAAGTAACTACAACAGGTACACCAAATTTATGTAAGTTTTCAATATGCTTTTCCAAGTTGCAAAATCCTGCTTTTACCGCATCAATATTAGGCATATTAAGGTCATCTTTAGATACGCCGCCATTATACTTTAATGCTCTTACAGTAGCTACAAGCACAACACAGTCAGGCTTTAATCCTGCTTTTCTGCACTTTATATCAAAGAATTTTTCAGCACCGAGATCTGAACCAAAGCCTGCCTCTGTCACAGTTATATCACTGAGTTCCATAGCCATTTTAGTAGCCTTTACTGAATTACATCCATGAGCTATATTAGCAAAAGGTCCCCCGTGAATAATAGCAGGTGTATGCTCCAAAGTCTGTACAAGATTAGGTTTTATTGCATCTTTTAAAAGTGCCGCCATAGCACCTACAGCATTTAAATCCTTAGGTGTAACAGGCTTTCCATCGTATGTATAAGCCACCACTATTTTAGACAGCTTGTCCTTTAAATCATCTATATCTTCAGCAAGACAAACTACAGCCATTATTTCAGAGGCAACAGTAATGGTAAAACCGTCCTCTCTGGTTACGCCGTTTATCTTTCCTCCAATACCCACAACAACTTGTCTTAAAACTCTATCATTAAGGTCAACAACCCTTTTCCATGTAATACTGTTAGTATCAATGCCAAGAGCATTTCCTTGATGAATATGATTGTCAATCATGGAAGACAACAAGTTATTTGCAGTTGTCATAGCATGAATATCACCTGTAAAATGAAGATTAATATCCTCCATAGGTACAACCTGAGAATGTCCGCCTCCTGCTGCACCTCCCTTGATACCCATACAAGGACCTAATGAAGGTTCTCTTAAAGCAACCAGTGACTTTTTGCCAAGCTTATTTAAAGCCTGTGAAAGTCCTATAGTCACAGTAGTCTTGCCCTCTCCTGCCGGAGTAGGATTTATTGCAGTCACTAAGACCAGCTTTCCCTTTTTATTTCCTGCATTTTCTTTTAAAATTTCATCAGATAACTTAGCCTTATACTTACCATAAAGCTCAAGACCATCAGGATTTATACCAAACTTCTCAGCTACTTTTGTAATTGGCTCCAATACACATTCCTGAGCTATTTGTATATCACTCTTCACGATAAAACCTCCCATCAGCAATGTCAATAATAATTAACATTATTGTAAACCTATTGAAGAATATTGTCAATAATTTTGTAGTGCGGTTTAATCAATTCTTAATATACACTTATATATCTATATCTGAACATATTTTTACACATATTAAAGGGCACTGCAAACTTTTTCTATAAAACCTCTGCAGCCCTCTTCAATGTCTTTATATGTTTTATCAAAGTTCCCTGTATACCATGGATCAGCAATGTTTTGCCCTTTTCTTTCAGTAAAGTCAAGCAAAAGACTTACTTTACCCTCTTTGTCATCACCAACTATTAATGCAATGTTTTTAAGATTGTTTTTATCCATTGCAATAATATAGTCATATTTTTCATAATCAGTTTTTTTAAGCCTTATAGCTCTGTGGTCACCGCAAGGTATACCCATTTCATATAATTTATTTTTTGTTCCTCTGTGCACAGGATTTCCTAATTCTTCACAACTTGTGGCAGAAGAATTTATTACAAAATCCTTTTCAACACCTCTTTCCTTCACCATATGTTTCAACACAAATTCTGCCATAGGCGAACGGCATATATTGCCGTGGCAGACAAATAGCACTTTTATCATATTCGCATATCTCCTTATTTTTTGGTTTTTACTTGCTTTTATGAGTTTTCCCACACTTTCCCATCTTTGGGTAAGTTACAAGTCTTAGCATTTTTTAATAATTTTTACCTTTGAAAAATTGTAAAATAGGTTGTAAAAACTCACCTATTACAACTTTATACCTCGTCTAACTACATATCTTTTTCATTTCCAATTGATGTTGCAGACTTTTGTGTTTATATTCTTATGATATCTATATCAAATGATAAACTGACAAAGGCGGTACAACAGCTTTCTAAAAAACAGCGTAAAACTTTTCTGTTATATTACTTTGTGGGAGTAAATGATAGAGAAAGATGAATTTCTTTTGTTACCCATCCCACCATCTGCTATCACAGCCGCAGAGAGCTAAAATGATTTAAACGCATACTGAAAAAAAGAAGCGTAAAGCTGATAAATAAGATCTATTCTTACCCCTCTTATAAACCTACCTATCAGTCCGTCAGCGAAAAAAATAGCATTTAAGTAAATACTCAAATTCTATAACTGACATTTCCCAAACTATCATACAAACTACTATTATACAAAAGCAGAAAAATCAGTATTGTTGTCGACATATAACTGAAAGACAGTATTCAATCAGCTGCTATGAAGGCAATATTCAAATTTAGTTTACAAAAGATAAATAACTATGTAAAAACGGAGACACGCATTTTTGTGCTGTCTCCATTTCAAACGCTAAAAATCATACCTATACCAATATTAATACTTTCCAGTCAAATGTATTAGTGGGTAATTCGTATTTACTCTTTCACTTTTATACAAATCTCTTCTCATGCTTTTTATCAAATTAGTTAAAAGTTCATCATGCTTTCCAGATTCAAATTTTTTCGAATTTGAAGGTTTAATGTAGTCATGAAATATCATCAAATTTTTTACAACACCTGCACTCCCGACAAGTAGTAATTGATTTTGTGCATCAGCATAACGATAACGTGCCTCATCCTCATTACCAGACACAACCATATTACTTACTGCTTCGATATAAGTTAAATAGTATTTTTCTTTAAGACGTCGTTCGTCTGCTGCAATTTGTTGTTTTTTTGTAAAATAATATGTTAATCCAGCAGAAATTCCTGCCACTAAAATTCCTATGATAGGAACTAATAACTCAATCCAATTTTCAATAGCCATTTAACCACCTCACAAATCAATTTAAATATTCATCAAGTAAATTGTCATATCAGAACGCTTTTTATAAGTTGTAAACTCGTTGCAAAATATCTCATATCGCTTAAAACCCATACAAAATCAGGGAATTTAATAGAAGCAGAACCTACTACTATAGCAGACAAACAGCACCCTAATTAAAATCAAATACCTTCCACTGTACAATCCCCCATAGTTTTCTATCCCTATTCAGAAATTTCACCGACACCTTTTATAATAAAGCAAGTGTCTTCAGGCACAAGACTTGTCCCATTTCCGTAGTTCTTCCCCTCTGCAACACTTATTTGTTTAAGTTCAATTTGCTCAAAATAATTTTTGTGCATAACTTCAAGCAGTTTATATGCAGTATCAAAACCTTTTGTCACTACTACAAGCCTAATTCTGTTAAGTCTACCCACGCACCTTACAAGGTCTACAGTATTTCCGTCATAGTTTTCTATCAATACAGCGTCAGGCTTTGGAAGTGCCCCTGTTACTTCTATTGCGTCTCCCTGTATTACTCTCACATTATTTACAGTGTAAAGAGCACAGTTTCTTTCAATTAAATCTACTGCAAGTTCACTTTTATCTATAGCATAAATCCTGCTTCTGTTGCTTATCAGGGCAATTTCAACAGCCATAGCACCACAGCCGGCACCAATGTCATACACCACTTCGTTTGCTCTTAAATCAAGATCCCTCATTACAACAGCTCTTAAATTTTTATTTAAAATACGAACATTGCCTGTAATAAGACTATCATCTTTTACAAGACTGCTTGCTTTTCCGTAGTGCAAATTTTCAAAGTACATCACAGTCAGTTCATCATACTCACCGTCTGCAAGCTCATACACAAATCCTGTCAATATATTTTCATCAGCAAGAGATAACCTTTCAGCTATACACACAGCCACATTTTCAAAGCCGTTATTATTAAGCGTTCTCAAAACTTCATTTGTATTCCCTGCTGTAAACACAAATACACCCCTGTTTTCAGCTACAGCCTTAAGTACATTATCCTTTGTACTGTCTACAGTAACGCAGTTTGTCCAGTCTATACCAAGTCTGGCAGCAAGATAAGCAATAGATGATACTCCCTGTATAACTTCAACATCATACCCTTTAAGCTCTCTTGTAAACTCTGCAATACCATTAAGAAGACAAACATCTCCCTGTGTAACAACAGCAAGCCGATTGTAAAAATGAGAATTAATAAACTCCTTTATATCCTCTGCTGCCTGTGCAAAGTGTACCTCTTTTTCCTTAATACCAAGCAGTTTAATAAGTTCTTCACTGCCTATAACTACCTCGCACTTTTCAATAGCCTCAGCAGCTTCTACAGTCATATTCTTCGGATTTCCAACACCCGCACCTATAATATACACCTGTTTAATTGTATCAATTGATTTTATTTTATAAATTACATCGTCAGTATTGTAACTTTCCCCTGCAGGCTTTAATATTATCATTATAATATTTGCCTTTTTTGCAGCAGAATACATCATTGCAAGTCTTGACTCTTTTTCATCTTCTCTCGCAACTACATACTTTATATCATTGTCTTTTATAATACCTATAAATTCATCTTCTGTATAATCAAATATATCATTTATTCTGCCTACACTTATACCGCTTGCCGCAGCCCTTCTCAAATATGTGTTACCTTTTGGCAAATCAATATATACTCTTTTTCTGCTTTCAACCACACCTGATATTTCCTCAAGCTCAAGACTGCCTGTAGTAAAGTACACATTGCTCCTAGTTCTGTTTACCATAGCAACTACATCTTTCATACTGTCACAGTAGGCAACATCAAGTTTTTCTCTTTCTTCTCTCAATCTGACATATTTTTTGGAAAGCACAGTCTCCTTTATTGCTTCGTGTATACTCACATCAGCAATATGCGTACCATCCACTACTATATCAGGTTCCAGTCTTTCATACTCAAGCCTTATGCTTTCCTCGTTAAGCGGCATAATATGAATATTCACATTTCTTTTGTCAGGATAGTTTTCTTCAATACTCTTATCCTCACCATATACATCTATAACAGTATCAAGTTCTGAAAGCTTTTCACAAAGTACAATGCCCTCCTCAATTCCGGCAAAAAGCATAACTCTGCTCATAAATATCCCTCCGATTATTCATTAATCCATTTCAGATATGCGTTAATATATAAATCAAGGTTACCATCCATAACCGGCTGCACATTGCCTGTTTCTGCACCTGTTCTGTGGTCTTTTATCATATTGTAAGGGTGGAAAACATAGCTCCTTATTTGGCTTCCCCAAGCTATATCCTTTACTTCACCTCTTATTCCTTCAAGAAGTTCTCCCTGCTCTTTAAGTTTAAGCTCATAAAGTTTTGCCTTTAACATCTTCATAGCCATATCTTTGTTTTGGAACTGACTTCTTTCATTTTGGCACTGAACCACAACTCCTGTAGGAATATGTGTTATTCTGATAGCTGATGATGTCTTATTTACGTGCTGACCACCTGCACCGCTTGCCCTGTAAGTATCAACTCTCAAATCATCAGGATTAATTTCAACTTCAATATCATCATCAATTTCAGGCATAACATCACAGCTCGCAAAAGATGTATGACGTCTGCCGCTTGAATCAAAAGGAGAAATTCTTACAAGTCTGTGTATACCTTTTTCGCCTTTCAGATAACCATAAGCATTTTCACCTGTTACCATAAATGTTACAGACTTAATTCCTGCTTCATCACCATCCTGATAATCCATAAGTTCAAAGCCAAAGTCCTGCTTTTCAACCCAGCGGCTGTACATTCTGTAAAGCATAGATACCCAATCACAAGCCTCTGTACCGCCTGCACCGGAATGCAGTGTAACTATAGCATTGCAATGGTCATACTGCCCAGTAAGCAAAGTTGATATTCTAAGGTGCTCAAACTCCTCTTCAAATCCTTCCCTGAGTTCCTTAGCCTCTTCAACAACGGAATCATCATCCATTTCATTTCCCATATCTATTAGCGTCATCAAATCCTCATAATCTGTTTTCAGCTTGTCAAAACCCTCTATTTTGTTTTTAAGCTGTTTTGTTTGCTGCAGAATTTTCTGAGCCTTATCCATATCATTCCAAAATTCAGGATCTCCTGCTATTGCTTCAAGCTCTGCCACTTTTTCTCTGGATTCATCTATATTAAGTGAATTTTTCAATTCCTTAAGACTTTCCTCATAAACAGCAAGCTCCGTAGCCATTTGGTCAAGTTCAAATATCATACAATCAACCTTTCTTTTATTACAAGTTTACAAAATAAAAC
>ULQT01009946.1_pt1 | contig 16889 bp, 20 predicted proteins | sample 1954791 | NCBI WGS metagenome assembly ULQT01 (sample SAMEA4835663, study PRJEB28245) | human gut metagenome | biome: gut microbiome; material: fecal sample | place: Denmark | collected 2008 | reverse complement strand
TTATTTATTATATACTATTTATAACAACATTCCTATAAGGAGGAATTTAAATGGATTTAAAGGAATTTGAATATGTTCTTGCCATAAACGAAGAACGCAGTTTTTCAAAGGCTGCAAAAAAACTTTTTATATCTCAGCCATCACTGAGCCAATATATAAACAGGCTTGAAGGTCAGCTGGGAGTTACAATTTTTGACAGAAATACCATTCCCTTATCTCTTACTTTTGAGGGCGAGCTTTATATTAATTCAATTAAAGCTATTATGAATATAGTTACAAATATGAGAAAAAGTTTTGATGACGTATCCGATTTAAAAAAAGGCCGTGTTAATATCGGGCTTACACCGTCAAAAGCAAATAATCCTCTTCCGGCTATTTTGCCTGTTTTTAAGAAAACTTATCCGGGCATTGAACTTATAATTACAGAAAGAACTTCCTCTGAACTTGAAGATATGCTTACCAGAGGACAGGTTGATGTCTGTATGCTCAATTTGCCTATTAAATCAAAGGGAATTGAATACGAACCTATTATGAAGGAAAACATATATATAGCAGCACCTCCTGACTATATACCGCCAAAGAGCGTAGACACAAGTGCAGAATATCCTCAACTTAGTATAAATGACCTTGCTGATGAACAGTTTATTCTTCTTCATCCAAGCCAAAGATTGAGACAAATAGCTGATACAGTATTCACAAATGAAAACTTCAAGCCAAAAATACTGCTTGAAACTTCCAGTATTGAAACAGCTTTGCGTCTTTCAGCTTCAGGTATGGGATTTAGCTTTGTGCCGGAATCCTCTGTCAGATTTGCCGGGCTTAAAAACCCGCCTAAATATTTTACCTTGCCTCATGACTTAAATTGGACTCTTGTAATTGCTTACAGAGAAGGCTCATATAAAACTAAAGCAGTAAAAGCCTTTGCTGAAATTGCAAAAAAGGTTATTGCGGAATAGGAGTAATTATGTTGACTATTATTGATTTGGAATTTAATCAGGCCTTTGATTTCGGTAACGGAAATGCTGAGCCAAATCCTGACTGCCGTTTTGAAATAATACAAATAGGAGCCGTTAAAGTTAATGAAAACTACAAAGTTGTAGATAAGTTTAATGTTTACATTAAACCAACACTTTATCCCAGAATACATCCTTATGTTGAAAAAATTACAGGTTTTAAAACAGATGATTTCAGCTATGCCCCTCGTTTTAAAGAAGCATATTCAAAATTCAGATATTTTCTTGGAAACGATACAACTCTTGGAACATGGGGATACAGTGATATTAAAGCACTTTTCAGAAATATAACTTTTAATGACATAATGGAGCCTCCTATTATTATACAATATGTAGACATACAAAAAATTGCAACTTCTCATTTAAAATACAGCAGAGGAGGTGCAATAGGTCTTAAAAATGCTGTAGATGCACTTAAGATTAAAATAGAGGAAAGCAAACATTTTCACAATGCTTTAGGTGATGCTTATTATACAGCAAAAGTTCTTGAAACAATTAATCCCAAAGAACTTCCTGTACGTATTTTCAATTCAAAACATATAAAATAAACTGCCGCAGCTAGTCTGAAATCTATACTGCGGCAGTCTTTAAGACATTACTGCTTTTTAAAAGCAATAAAATATTATTCAATTCGTTTTCCGTTAACAACAACTCTGTATCTGTCATCCTTATCATCACAGGTTATAAGGGTGGCAACAGCCCCGCTTCCGCTTAAAATATTGTCATCTGTATTTATATTATAATCAGACTTACTCTTTATTTCCTTATATGTATTTTTTCTTTCCGATTCGGTATTATTATTCAGAAATATAACATTTTCAGGGAAGTCTTTGTATACAGAAAATATTTCATATTTTCTTATTCCGTCTTTTGTATAAATATAAAAATACGGTGCCTCACTTATGTAATTTTTATCTTTATATCTCATAAGCCCGGCAAACATTGTGCCGTTATTCATACAATGCCCAAATATCCTGCTTTGGTAATTTTCAAGTCCACTATCACTTTTATCTGCAAAAATTGTGCCTGATTTATTATGTTTTCCCTTAAAGGTTTTTGTAAGATATTCTTTATTGTCTCTGCTTTGCACAAGAGGGTAGCTTATTTTACCGTTATCAGCAAAAATCCACCCGATAAAATCAGAATTTATTTTTTTTAAACTTTCATAGTCAACATTTATTACATCATCATATTGATTTCTATCGCTGTCAGTATCGTCATTTTTTTCTGCATACTCACTGAGAGTTAAATATTCCTCTTCTGCCCTTTTATATTCAATCTCATTTTTTATTATATAAAGAACTGAAAAAATTATAACAACTACAGCTGCTATCCTTACTGACAATACAATTTTATTTTTCATTATGTTCACCTTCAGACTTGTCTGCAAATTCCTTTGTCAATATTTTATGTATAGCTGCAGGCAGCCCATTTCCAATGACCTGCCTGACTTTCATACATACAAAAAATATATTATTCTCTCTTACCCTCCATAGTTTGTTTTATAATACTATGCATAATTTCTTCATTAAGCTGACCGCTGACATATCCAAAAACATTGCCGTCTCTGTCTATCATAAATGTTGTAGGGAAAGATGTTATTCCGTAAGAATTGAATATTTCCCCTGTTCTGTCCATCACTACAGGATAAGTATATCCGTTTTCTTCAAGAAAAGACTTAATTTCTTCTTCAGACTTTTCTCTGCCCATATTAGGTGCAGCCACTCCCAGTACAATTAAAGCGTCATCTCCGTCTGTATCATAGCTTTCATATATTCTTTGAATATCAGGCATTTCAGCCTTGCACGGAGGACACCATGTCGCCCAGAAATTAAGAAAAACTGTTTTTCCTTTATAATCAGACAACTTATGTGTTTTACCATACTGATCCGTAAGGGTAAAATCTATTGCAGGAATTATGTCTTCCTCAACCCCGTTTTCATCAACTGTATTTTCTTCTGTAATATCTTCGGTTTCCTCATTTTCTGTAACTATACTGCTCTCATCACCAGCTTTTTCATTATTTTCACCTGAACTGTTTTCTGTTCCAAAGGGCGATGAAATACTTGACAAATAACCTGTAACATCATTCATTTTACCTGTAAACATAAGTACACCCATTAATATCATTAAAATACCGCCAACCTTAGCAGTATATTTTACAATATTCATATGGTTTTTAAAGAAACCAAGCAAAGATGTTGTAAAAAATCCTACAGCTAGAAATGGAAGTACAAAACCTGCTGTGTATACACCAATAAGCATAAATCCTGAAGCCTTTGTACTTGCCGATGCTGCCATAATTAACGCACTGGTTAAGGCAGGACCTACACATGGGGTCCATGCAAAGCTAAATGTAAAACCCATTATCAAAGCTGAAACAGGCGACATAATAAATTTATCAGGATTAAAATTAATTCTGCGTTCTTTGCTCAAAAGCATACTCTTTCCAAAAACACCTAATTGGTACAAGCCAAATAAAACAATAATTACACCGCCTATTTTTGCAAATAACATCTGGTTGTCCTTAAAAAATGAGCCCATTGCAGAAAAACCTAAACCTAAACTAAAAAAAGCAAAACTTACGCCGACTACAAAGCAAAATGTATTTAACATAACCTTGCTTTTTTTATAATATATTTTCCCGTCTTCCCCTTTAACCCCTGTACCTCCTGATAAATAACCGATATAAAGAGGTATAAGCGGCAAAACACAAGGAGAAAGAAAACTTATCAGTCCTTGAAAAAACACCATTATTATAGGTACATTTATATCCAGTGAAAATCCCATTTTTATCTCTCCTTTTACTTGTATATTTTATTATTACATTACTTAACTGTAAGAATAACTTATACAATTTAATTTGTCAACCAAAAATGGGACGTTTTCAATATATTACCATTTCCCGGTTATAAGTCTTATGTTATACATCTTTAAAACATATTAACAGTACTTTTAAATATTTCAGCTAATCTGCATCTGTATGTAATGTATTTATTACAGCAGGAATAAGCTGTTTTTTTCTTGAAACAAAGTTTTTAAGATAAACTGTATTTTTGTCTCAGGGCTGCGGAACAAACGGCTCATATATTCATACGCATTTTTACCGCAAAATACTATTGTTAAACTCTTTTCTATAGCTATGCTTACATTTCTTTCAAGGCTGTTGACTTTATCGGCAGCCTGAACAGGTGTACGGAAATCCCGTACACCTGTTATCTTGCTTTTACACAGTTTTTTCAATTTTAATTCCTGCAAAAAATTCTTTGACATCTTGCCGAGACAGTACCTCATCTATACATTTTGTTTCAATATAAACGGAAAGATGTATATTACTTTTATCCCCGGAATCAAAATAGGCTTCAACATTATCTTTATATAAAAATACAAAGCCTTCTAATTCATTTAATTTTATTTTTTTAATCGGTTTTACGTATGGGGGATTATCTCCGTAAATACAACTATCCGCCTCTATTCGGCTTTGTCTCTGCATTTTTATATATTTTTCTGTTGTCTCCTCATATTCTATAAAAGTAAAAAAAATCCTAAATGATTTATCCTGCGGCTTAAACTCAAATCCATTTTCATAGACTACCGCAGTATCAGTATCAACATAAAGTCCATTTGGCATATTAAATGATATACCACCGTAATGCAGGCGGTTATTTTCAATTTTTAGCATAACTTGTTTTCTCCTTTTATTTTTTTAATATAAGTATTATGGTATCAGCAATAGTTGATATAAATTCTGAGTTGGCTGGTCTGCCGTTTTTTCTTGAACAGGCATAGATAAAATATTTGTCTATAATCCCGAGGTTACCACATTTACACGCTATCTCAATAGAATGACATATCTCTCTTTCTTCGCACGAGGGTGTTGTGTTATATTGTTCTGCAATTTTGGGATAAAGTTTTTTTGTAATGTGGTCCTGTAATTCTATATCTTGCACGACCATCATTATTGCACTCCTGCAATAATGATAACCCATTAAGTTTGCCAAAATCCCAAAATTATGCAGTAAATTTAGCTCCTTCATAAAAAACAATTATTAACATTATGTTATCACATTCCAAACCGTCGGTCAAGGTATAACCAAAAGTATATTAGGTTTAGGTATATTCAAGTTCAATATAAAACCAAATATAATAGTGGTAATAGTAAAAGAGAGGGTGATAATATGCAAAAATATGATGAGCTAAATGCAGAAATCGGTGCAAGAATAAAAGAAATCAGATTAAAAAGAAACATTTCACAAGATGTACTTGCTGAAAAAATAAATGTTTGCAATGGCACACAAGTATCAAACATAGAGCGCGGTTATTGCGGAATATCTATAAAAAAACTTATATCTATATGTAAAACATTAAATGTTAGTTCAGACTATATATTATTTGGTATTTCCTCTTATAATGTAGAAAGCTCTTTACATAAGTATATAAAACAATTAACTAATGAACAGTCAGCGCATTTAATGAATATTATTTTATCATATGTCAAATCTTGTGGGATAGATGAATAATACGCTGTTATCGAGGTGGTAATAAAAGTATATTTATTTACACCCAATTCATAATTATATCTACAGCCCATATAATATATAGTGAGAATAAAAGTGAGGTGTGAAAATGCAAGAATATAATTTGTTAAATGCAGAGATCGGTGCAAGAATAAAAGAAATCAGATTAAAAAGAAACATTTCACAAGATGTACTTGCTGAAAAAATAGGCGTTTGTAATGGAGCACACCTATCAAATATAGAACGCGGCTATAGCGGAATATCTATAAAAAAACTTATATCTATATGCGAAGCATTAAATATTGAAGCAGATTATATTTTATTTGGTGTTTCATCAAACAATGTAGAAACATCTTTACACCATTATTTAAAACAACTGACCAAAGAACAGTCTATTTATCTTTTGGATATAATTAAAGCATATGTGAAGTCTTGCGGGATCAATGTAGAAACGTGATATAGTCACTGAGTGCGGTAAACTTTATCACACTTTTTATTTTCTGAAAAAGGGACGGTTAGAAGTGTGTTTTTAAGGGTTGGAATGAATTATATTACCTTGCTGTTTTCGCCCTCTGAAACCCTTGATTTTATGCGATAAATTTAGCTTTAGAACTTGAAACATAAATTGGACTTTATAGAAATAGGAAACAGAATACAGTATTACCGTAATCAAAATAATATGATGCAAGCACAATTAGCTGAATTGATTAGAACTAATCAAAAGCATATTTCAAAGATAGAATTGGAGCAGCTTAGAGTAAAACTTGATACAATATATGCAATTACAACAGCTTTACATATTTCCATTGATACATTGATAGCTGACTATGATAATAGTAATGATGAAGCTAATCTGAAGCTTATTTTAGACGAGATTAGGGGTATGAATCATAAACAGCTTAAAATGCTTCGTGAAAATATTGCCACAATTAAAAAGTTTAATCAGTAAATAAGATAATTAAAAAAAACCGTTATATGCTTGCCGCTCTCGGTAGCTATATGACGGTTTTATTTTCTAAAAATGAGGAGTTTAGAATAACCAAAACATTTTTGTGTGCTTTATATGCTCATACTTTTTTAATGTCTGAAAAGGGACATTAGAAGTGTGTTTTTATGTGTGAGAATTCGCAAAATAAGTCTTATGTTATAATTTTTTAAAACATATTAACAGTACTTTTAAATATTTCAGCCTAACCTACATCTGTATGTAATGCATTTATTACAGCAGGAATAAACTGTTTTTTTCTTGAAACAAAGTCTTTAAGATAAACTGTATTTTTCGTCTCAGGACGGTGGAACAAACGGCTCATATATTCATACGCATTTTTACCGCAAAATACTATTGTTGAACTTTTTTCTATAATGTTTGTCAGCATAAAAAACATCATATCAGAGCCTCTTTCCTCATTTACTCTTATCATATAATCAAGTATTCTGCCTTTTACTTCCTCTATTTCCCCGGAATCCATAAGGTTAAACTGTCCTACACCAAATCTTGTTTTACCTGCATTAAACATCTTAAAATCCTGATAGAATATTTGCTCAATACTTTTATTTTTAATATCACTGCCGGCATAAAACATTTTCCTTGAATAATCAAAAATATCTATTCCCGCTATTTCAGCAAGCCTCTCAGCAGTTATTTTATCCTGCTCAGTACACGTTGGCGAAGAAAATATTAATGTATCAGATATAATTGCAGAGCACAAAATACCTGCTATTTTATCCGGAATTTTAACATTACTCTCATCAAAAATCTGAGTTATAATAGTTGCAGTACATCCTAATGGCTGATTTCTGAATAAAATCGGATGTATAGTTTCAAAATCTGCTATTCTATGGTGGTCTATTACTTCAAGCACCTCTGCTTCTTCCAGTCCATCAACTGCCTGTGACTTTTCATTGTGGTCAACAAGAATAACTTTTTTGCTTTTAGCACCAATAAGATTACGTCTGGAAATCATACCAACCAATTCACCGCATTTTGTAATCACAGGGAAGTCTCTGTGCCTTTTTTGTACCATTATAGAACGAATTTCATCAAGATAATCATTTGTAGAAAAGGTAATAAGGTCGTGGTCTCTCATAAAATGCCTTATAGGCATACTTTGGTTAACAAGCCTTGCAGCAGTGTATATATTATAATCCGTTTTTATAATATTACATCCTTTTTTATCTGCCGCATTTTGTACAGTATGAGATACAATATTGTTTTCTCCGCATATTATTACACACTTAGAATTAAGTTTAACAGCTAGCAGCTGAGCTTCAGTATTTTTGCCAACTATAACAACAGCATTTTCAACATCATCGTTTTCCGTAAGCTCAGTAATATCTGCTGTTGCAATTACTTTATCACACTCAACATTTCCTTTTATATTCCCTACAATCATTTCTCCCCTTAAAATTTCTGTTAAATTTCTATATGGTGTATTTGCCCTTGCAATAACATCACTGTCATAAACATCCATATATGACTTTGCTATATCAGACACTGTAATTATTCCTTCAAGCAAGTTTCTGTTATTAACAACAGGGAGCGTAACCATATTTTTTTCTTTCATTATTTCCCACGCTTTTTTTAGAGAAATAAGAGAATTAACCCCTTTAACATAGCTTATTTCTATATCTCCTATTTGTGTCCTTACATTCTGTATAAGTTCAGGCTCTTCCACATTAAAATATTCCAGCACAAATTTTGTTTCATTATTAAGGCTGCCGCATCTTGCTGCAACAAACCCATCACTTAATTGATTTTTAAGCCATGTATATGCAATAGCAGAACAAATAGAATCAGTATCAGGATTTTTATGACCAATTATGTAGGTTTTACTTCTCTTTTCCATACTGTATACCCCCTGTCAAATGCAATTTATAATTAAGCGGTATCTTAAACATTCAGTTCTTAACTACAAAATACTAATTAATTAAATTAAAGAATTTAATTGTATAGTAAAATAAACCGGTAGATTTCATAGAACCCTTAAAGCTCAAAAATCCCCCTATGCCGCATTGAACATAGGGGGATTTTATACTATTTGTTATATATAGGTTTATAAAAACTATATATTATTTACATAACATACCTACCCCGCTGTAAAATTCTTCTCTTTTCCTTATTTATCCCTCAACTGACTTTTATCTGCTCATTTCCTCCTGAGGTCCCTCTGAACTATGTGTCTTAATTACACTCTCAATTTCCTCAAGAGATGCAGCAGGCATATCACCGTTAGTAGTACATTTAACAGCAGACATTGCATTGCCGTATTTAACAGCCTGCAGTGGGTCATCAGTTGTAAGCAAAGCATACAGAGCACCTGCAACATAAGCGTCGCCTGAACCAATTCTGTCAATAACCTCAATATTTTCATAAGCAGGCTCTTCATAAAACTTTCCGTTATAATAGAGCTTTGAGCCAAAATTATGTCTTGTAGGGCTTACAACATCTCTCTTAGTTGTTGCAACAACCTTGCAGCCGTAATCATCACAATAACTCTTCATTATTTCTTCAAGTGTTCCTGTTTTCTGCATCATTCTTCTTGATGTTTCCTCGGATACAAAGAGAATATCAACATAAGGAAGAATAGAAACTATTGCCTCCCTTGCCTCATCTTCTGACCACAGCTTTGCCCTGTAATTGCAGTCAAAACTTACTGCGGCACCTGCAGCCTTAAATTCCTTAATAATTTCAATTACAGTATCCTTCAGCTCCTTATTTAGTGCCATTGAAATACCGCTTACATGAAATAATCTTGTATTTGTATAAACAGACGGATCAATTTCCTCTTTCTTAAGGTAACAAATTGAAGAATGTGCTCTGTCATATACTACAGAAGACTTTCTTGGATAAGCACCTGCCTCGTAATAATAAATTCCAAGTCTTGCGTCTTTAGAATAATCATATATAATATAATCATCAGAAACATTGCCGTATCTTATTTTATACTTTGCAAATCTGCCTACCTTATTGTCAGGCAGTCTTGTAATTATTGCTGAACGAACACCCAGAAATGCTGCACCTGATGCAACATTAAGCTCAGAACCGCCTGCCTGCTTTTCAAAAGTTTCACTTCTTGAAATTTTCTCCTTGTTATGAGGAGATAATCTTAACATTACTTCTCCAAATCCAACTAAATCAAATTTTTTTTCTTTCATTGGTATAATACTCATAAAATATTCCTCCCGGTGTTATTATTTATAAATCGGATACCCAACCTTCTTCTTAACCTTGTTTAATGTCTTATTTGCAATATAAGAAGCTTTTTCTGCACCCTCTTTCAATACCTTTTCAAGATATGCCTTATCAGAAGAATACTCCTTAAACTTTTTCTGTATCGGTTCAAGCTCAGTTACAACAGCTTCACCTACGGCAGATTTAAACTCACCGTATCCCGCACCCTTAAACTCAGCCTCAGCTTCAGCAACAGATTTTCCTGTAACAGAAGAGTATATGTTTAAAAGATTACTAACCCCCGGTTTGTCCTCTGAATATCTTACCTCAGTATCAGAATCTGTAACAGCTCTTTTAATTTTGTTTGCAATTACTTTTGGATCATCAAGAATGTAAATTACATTGTTTTCATTGTCGCTTTCAGACTTACTCATTTTCTTCTCAGGATTTTGCAGTCCCATAATTCTTGCACCAACCTTTGGTATATAAGGTTCAGGTATTTTAAATACATCACCATATATACTGTTAAATCTGCCTGCTATATCCCTGCATATTTCAAGATGCTGCTTTTGGTCTGCACCAACAGGTACAAGGTCACTCTGGTACAAAAGTATATCTCCTGCCATTAACACAGGATATGTGTAAAGTCCGGCATTTATATTATCAGAATGCTTTGCTGCCTTATCTTTAAACTGTGTCATTCTGTTAAGCTCACCCATATACGTAAAACAGTTTAAAATCCATGCAAGTTCAGCATGTGCCTTTACATCAGACTGAACATATATTATATGCTTTTCGGGATCAAGTCCTATAGCAAGGAAAAGTGCTGCTAAATCCCTTGTTCTCTGTCTTAACTGTGTAGGATCCTGCCTTACTGTTATAGCATGCATATTAGCTACACCAAATAAACAGTTGTAATCCTCTTGTAAATTTTTCCAATTCTTTAATGCACCAATATAGTTGCCAAGTGAAGGTACACCTGACGGCTGCATTGCACTATATATAACTTTCTTTCTTTCTTCTGACATTTTACTCACTCCGGTTTCAATTTATATTTATATGTATTATGCACCTAATGTTGCTGCAATAACAGCTTTTATAGTATGCATTCTGTTTTCAGCCTCATCAAACACAACAGACTGGGCAGATTCAAATACTTCGTCTGTAACTTCCATTTCTGTTATGCCGAATTTTTCGCCCATTTCTTTTCCTATTTTAGTATTAAGGTCATGGAAAGCAGGCAGACAATGCATAAATATTGCACCTTCATTCGCATTGTTCATAACATCTTTGTTTACCTGATATGGCGAAAGTTCTTTAATTCTTGTTGCCCATACCTCGTCAGGCTCACCCATAGATACCCACACATCTGTATATATTACATCTGCATTTTCAGTGCCCTCTTTAACACTTTCAGTTAAATTAATTACAGAGCCGTTGGCTGCTGCTATTTTTCTGCACTCCTCAACAAGCTTTGCATCAGGGAAATACTCTTTAGGGGCACAGGCAGTAAAATTAATACCCATTTTAGCACAGCCTGCCATAAGGGAATTACCCATATTATATCTGGCGTCACCCATATACACAAAGTTTACACCCTTTAATTTTCCCAAATGCTCCTTTATAGTCAGAAAATCTGCCAAAATCTGTGTTGGATGTGCCTCATTAGTAAGGCCGTTCCACACTGGTACACCTGCATATTTTGCAAGTTCTTCAACTATATCCTGACCAAATCCTCTGTATTCAATACCATCAAACATTCTGCCGAGAACTCTGGCAGTATCAGCAATACTCTCTTTTTTACCAATCTGTGAACCTGACGGATCAAGATATGTACATCCCATACCAAGGTCTGATGCTGCAACTTCAAATGCACATCTTGTCCTTGTACTTGTCTTTTCAAATATAAGAGCAATATTCTTTCCTTTTAATGTGTCAACAGCCACACCTGCTTTTTTCTTAGCTTTCAATTCAGCTGCAAGCTCCAGAAGATATTCAAGCTCTTCTGTTGAAAAATCTAAAATTTTAAGAAAATTTTTTCCCTTTAAATCAACACTCATCAAAATTCCTCCTAAATACGCATTATATATAAACTGCAATATTAATTACAATTAAATTTCACTTTATATTTAAAGCAAACTCCACGTAATTATTTAATTGTATTAATTATACAACAATTTTTTTTAATTGTACATAAAAATCTTTAATTTACTAAAATTTTATTTGTTCAGAGTATAAATATAACATTGCAAGTTAATAATATGCTTAGGAGGTGTTAGAATGGACAATAATGAAAATTACAATAAGAAAGGCTTTTATACTGTACTATATACTTTAGCAGCTATATTTATAATATTAGCCTTTGGAATTTCCATTCTTAATAGTGGAAATACAGGCAATAATAATGAAGTAGATTTAGAGGAAAATATTTCCCCTGTAGACAAGTCTAATGTAAAGCCTTTGACAACAGAAACAACAACAGAGGTAAAAGCAGAAGCTCAAACAGAGCAGGTTACAAAAAGTGCAGCAGCAGATAATGCTGTTCAAGAAAATGGTGAACTTTCTTTATTTGATGATTCACAGGAAATGGAATGGCCTGTATCAGGTCAGATAGTAATGGACTACAGCGATGATACAGCCATTTTTGACAGAACACTTGAACAATACAGAACCAACGATTCAATCTGTATTTCAGCTGATGTAGGCACAGAAGTATTCGCAGCTGCGGACGGCATTATTACAACTATTACAAATGACAAAATATCAGGTATAACTGTAAATGTAGATCACGGCAATGGCTGGACATCTACATACAGCCAGTTAGATGAAAATCTGGCTGTATCAGAAGGTGAATCCGTTCACAAGGGAGACAAAATAGGAATAGTTGCAAATCCTACAAACTACAGTGTAGCATTAGGACCTCATCTTGAATTTTCCGTATTCAACGATGAAAATCCAACTGACCCTAAATTAGTATTGGCTCAGGCTGAATAAATAAACGCTTAACTCCGTAATTTTACTCTTGCAAAATTATGGAGTTTTTTTATTGACTTTCACTGTACTACGTGTTATAATACACTTAAACCAATTAATATACAAGGAGGTGACACTATGTTTAAAATAGATTTAAAAAGTAACTTACCCATTTATGAACAAGTTATTAATCAGGTCAAAGAAAGTATATTAAAGGGGTATTTTTCATCAGGAGATCCACTGCCCTCCGTCCGTAAACTTTCAACTATTCTTGATGTCAATCCAAACACAATTGCAAAGGCATATCAGGAACTTGAACGGCAGGGTGTAATTGTTACAGTCAGAGGACGAGGCACTTTTATTTCAGAAGAAGCCATAAACGGAATAGATATACATAAAGAACTTAATAAAGTTCGTCCGACTTTGGCAGAACTCAAGCTTAACGGTGTATCTGATACAGAAATACTGAGTTGTATTAAAAAAATATTAGAAGAACTTGACAGAAAGGAGTAATTATATGATAAACATACAAAACGTAAGTAAATACTATGACAAATTTAAAGCCATTGACAATGTATCTATTGAAATACCCAAAGGTACTATTCATGGACTTATAGGAGAAAACGGTGCAGGCAAAACAACTTTAATTCACTGTCTCACAGGTATATATAAATGTGATGAAGGTATTATAACTATAGCCGGAGATAATGTATATGATAACCCTGCTGTAAAGACCAAAATAGGTTATGTTGCAGACAGCAATAGCTATTTTCCAAACTTTAAAGTTAAGGATATGGTTTCGTTTTATAAAGGTATTTATCAGTCTTTTGACGAAAACCGCTTTAATGAGCTAAATGAAATCTTTAAACTTTCATACGAGAGAAGAATTAAACAGCTTTCAAAAGGTATGCAGATGCGTCTTGCACTGATGCTTAATTTAAGTCTGCACCCCGATGTTCTTGTACTTGATGAACCCACAAGCGGACTTGATGCTATAGCAAAGAAACAAGTACTTGACCTTTTAATATCAGAAGTTTCAGAATACCAATGTACTGTTGTAATATCATCTCACCATTTAGGCGAACTTGAAAAACTTTGTGACAGCCTTACAATTTTACAAAACGGAAATATTTTATATCAGGACAGTATTGATGAAATAAAGCAGCAGATTGTTAAACTACAGGCAGTCTTTAAAGAACAGCCTGACTTATCTGATATTGACGTTCTTAATGTAGAACATATAGGCAGTATTTATTACATAATAGCAGATAAAAACACCGATGAATTAATAAATACACTATATCAAAAAGGAGCTGAACTGGTTGAGCAGATAGGAATGAGCCTTGAGGATATATTTATTTATACATCAACAGGTAAGGAGTGATTTTATGAATTCTCTGTATAAACTTTACACAAAAAAAGCTTTTCATCTGCTTTTTATAGGTATTCTGTTTTCTGTATTCCTTATATATATAACGCACAGCAATTATAACGTGCAATTACATTATATTGCTGACGTTGATACATGGTTGATTTCACAATTATTTTCTGAGTATACTTCAAGCTGTTTTTTGCTTAACATAATTTTAGTTTTAATTCTTACATACAGCTTTTATGCCCATAGAAACAAGAAAACAGGAGTTTTTATAAGACAGCTTCCGATAAAATCAGGCAATGATTTTATAACAAAAGTATTGCTGTCCACAGTTTTTATCTGCCTTCTTGTTGCGTTTGAAATTGCTGTATTTAACTTATTTACAAAAGGCTTTATATATGAGCAATATAAACTTGCAGAAGAAGCCTATATGGCAGAAAATACCGTTATACAATCCCTTGAAGAAATGTACAGCAGCTTTTATCAGTCCTTTATTACTTTTGCATCACTTACTATATTGTTCTCAGCTTCTCTTATTTTCTTTTCAAGCTGTATTGGTGTAACAGTATTGGCACTTGCAATGCCTTTTATTTCCTATGTTGGCTTTATAGGATTTATTGTTGGTTCTTCTTCCTTTGCAAGAGATACAAAAATTCGCTCAACAGCAGCAGGTAATTTTATTTTATCCACTGTACATAGATTGTCTGCACCTCTTAGCCTTTTAAGAAACTTAGACTTTAACGAAACTGTAATATCTTGTTTACCTCTTATATCACTATCTGCAATTTTATTAATTATCGCTTTTTTCTGCAATAAATATATTAATTATTCAAAGATAGGCAAACTATTCATATTTAAATGGGCAAAGATTACTACTTATATTTTAGGCTGTATATGGGGTGGCTTTTCATTTTACTTTTTTGCCGGTACGGCACTTCAGCCTGACACAGACTTTATTGCAGCTGTAATCTTATTAATTTGTATACTGCTTTCTTATATAGTAATAAAGAAAACAGAAAATCTTTTCACATAGGAGGAGAACTTATGAACAATAAATACAAAGCACTTTTTATGTATGAGTTAAAAAAGCTATTATGGTTATTTTTCGCTATGGTATTGTTTTTTATTCTTTACAGCAAACTCCACTCAAGAAGTGTAGTTACTGAAATAAACAATCTTATTACAGATACAAACCATCTTTCTATTGATTTTAAGATATTTGAACCTGAGTTTGTTTTCTTTTATGCAGCTATAGTTTTTATACTGGTTTATATTCAGTTTAACGACGGATTCAACAAATTATGGCATAGTCTTCCTTTTACAAATAAAGAAGTTTTGTCAATAAAACTTATTACAGGAACCTTTACAATATTTTCCTTTGTTGCAGCTGCAGGCATTATTATGCTAAGGGACTATTACACCTATGCTGAAATTTACAAAGATGCACTTACTGTACTTAATATTAATCCGGCTTTAATTAATCCATTTTTTATATTTAAAGTAATGTTATCCGTTTTTGTTGTTTACTTATTTATGTACTTTTTTACAGTCCTTATTCAGTACATAGTTGGCAATTGTTTATCAGGGATATGTCTTTCAATACTTCTTATTCATATTCCGGTTTTAGTTATTGCAGGACTTAATTTATTTCTTAAGGTACCCTCAAGTGCTGTTTTTACAATACTGCCCCATTACATTTGCAGTGATGTTAATTTATATGATGTTAATTTTTTTACAAATGACTCTTTTGAATGGGTAAATGCAGGTATATTTTCAAAATACAGTATAGGTGCTATTATTTATTATACAATACTCTCTGTACTTTCACTATTTATATTAATCAGAGTTGCAGTACTGCCCAAATGGATTGAACAAAGCAGTCCATTTAGCAAAAACTGGATTAAATATATTTTTATAGCTGCTTTTGTTATTGATTTTGCAATGCTCAGCATAAATATGATGTACAGCATAGCTGCACCGGCGAAAGTAATTACAGCCGTTGTTTTTGCTGTCATAGGATATATAATAGCCGAATTTATAATTAAAAGACAAGGGGTGAATGTATGAAAAAACTAATTGCCATACCAATACTTTTAATTTTGCTTTGCGGCTGCAGCAAGCCCGAAGAATTAAACAGCAGTGTATCCTTAAATTCAGATATAACTATAAATACAGAAAAGCAGGAATACCTTAAAAAGTTTGATTACCGCACAAACGGAAATGATGAAAACTATATTCCAGCTGTAAAAGAAGAGGTATCAAAACTTCCTCTTTCAGACGTAACCCTTACACAGAAAGGACAAGCAGCGGAAGAAGTAAAAGTATATAAAAACAAAGCTATGGATTTGCTTATAGCTGCTGATGGAAATAGTGTTTGGTACGAAGTATATAATAAAAATACTTCTGTCCCAAATAAGTATTTAAGCTTAGTTACTGCTTTCAGAAACATAGATTGGCATTTTTCAGGTTCTGTAACAGGAAGCACTTTAGACTGCCTTGACTTTACAAATGATGAATATTTGCTTGCAAGCAACTACAATAGCTTTTATTCATTAAAATATTATAATGTCTCACTTAACTCAAACAATATACCTATAGGTATTTCTCTATATTTGCAGGATAACTCTGTATCCAAAATTTATATTAGATATTATAGTTTATCTAACCAAAAACCTGACCTTTCAGTAGATAATATTAATATGTTAAGAGAGGCACTTGCCCTTTCAGGCATAAAAGATTTTGATTTAATTATAAATCAGCTTCAGGATAACATTCATAATGGTTCAGTAAAAAATGCAGAACTTGCAAACTATAGCATAACTTATTTTAAACCTATATAT
>ULQT01031524.1_pt1 | contig 16935 bp, 23 predicted proteins | sample 1954791 | NCBI WGS metagenome assembly ULQT01 (sample SAMEA4835663, study PRJEB28245) | human gut metagenome | biome: gut microbiome; material: fecal sample | place: Denmark | collected 2008 | reverse complement strand
TATAGATAAATCGGCCAGGACTGTTTCCAGTTGCGCTAAAAGAAGAAGCAGGCTCACACCTTAAAAGTGCAAGCCTGCTTCGATTTTAATCGTCAATTACTGGGTCGTAATAGGATTAAACATGATGCTCTTCCAAGGCCGCCAGATACCATCGAACATATACCTAATAGCAACCTCTGGCTGTGCGTAACTAAAGTACGCAATATAGACCTGAACCATGCTACCTGTTTCGGGGTTAGTATTTTGGTTGGTGGGAATAACATAGAGCCTACCTGCGGAGTGCGAAGTGGTGAACGGAATATTTGCAATGGTTGCACCAACATTAGCATTCTGAATGTAGAACTGTTTGCCAACCTGTACGTAATCGTCAAGGTCAGAATTAGGAGGAATGATATCGCCCAAACCTGCGTTAGGGATTGTGGTACCAACGGCATTGGAATATGCAAACACACCGTTTGTGCCCATGTTGCAGATAACAGGCTTACCATTAACTGTGGACAGAGCAGTACCAACAAGTCCAGCATGATATGCAACAGGTGTGGTGGCAATCGTGAGCCGTCTGAACCGGGCAACACCGTAAGCGGCGGCAACGCTGATTTTCGCGGTGATACTGTCCACAAACGTGGCGTCTTCGGACAGGTTCAGAGCATGGTGCGGAATCAGCATAATGTCAGCGCCAACAATGTTTTTAGCATTATTTCGTTCAGCAGGTTTTTCAATGTCGCCGGTAAGGACACACCTTGAACCACCACAATCAATACTGGCTACCATAGAAAAGTTATTATAGTTTGTATGCGTTGTTGTGTTCATATCCTCGTCAAGCATATAACTATAATAGTCTTCATAGTAGGTAGCAGATAGATTGTAGAACCGAATTTGTGCATCGCCAAGGTTAACCAAATAACCTTCGGAGGTGGGGGTAACATATTCGCCACCTGCATTGATAATGGCGTTCTTGATAGAGGTTTCAAGTGCGGAATAATTTGTGCCGATATATCTGTTCCAGTTGATGTTACCATGAGGAAGATACCACTTGACAATTTCGATACCACTACCAAGCAGAGCGTTTACCCTACCAAGAGAAGCGTGGTCACTATGATAATGGGAGATAATAGCGGCATCGATTTTATGGATATTGTTTGCAATCAAATAATTGACAAGGGTATTAGCGTTGGTGTCGTTACCGAGGTCATAGGTGATACAGATATTCTCATTATGAAGAACCACGCAAAGGCTATAACCACGGTCGGGGTCTTCGGTAGACAGGTCGGGAGCTGAAAGGAAAGCAACGGTCATGTCCTTACCGATATCTCCAAGCTGTTCAACGATATCACCTACATCACCCTCAAGGGTTTCTACACGGTCTTCGAGGCTATCAATATCACGGGTATTCTTATCAACCTTGTCGTTCAAGTCACCAAAGATAGTAACATTGATAAGGTTGGAAAGCGTACCGTCCTGCGCCATTTCGTCCAGTTTGTTATTAACAAGCTCTTGAAAGTTTTGGCTGTCAAGATAATGGTTGACATATTCAACCAACTCGTTAAATGCATCGGTAACACTATTCGTACTGTCAATCACCTCATTAAGCTTAGCAACAACTTTGCACAGCAGTTCATAGTAAGAAAGACTATCGTCATAAACGGTAGGAAGAACTTTTTGACACCAAAACCGGAAATAAGGGATTTTGTTAAACATAGTAATCTCCTTTCACCACAGATTAAAAAATAGAGGTTTCAGTTCATTGATAATCATTTCATCAATGTTCAGAAACGTCTCACGGAACTCTTTCAGCATTTTGGAATAACTAGTTCCGGGGTGCTTACCCCAAACGTGTTCAAGGTAATCATCAGTAGACTTAAACTTATTTTCATTTGTACCTTCGCTATCAGTCATATCCTTACTTGCATTAGTAAGATATTCCTCGCTCTCCACATTCCTCAAACTGCCTTGTGGCGTATCAGAATAGAGGTTTCTGCTCACATTATTAGTTTTTGTTTTCTGGTTTCCTGTACCTGCGCCCTCCCTATTAGACTTTCTCCAATAGTCGGCATCATACAGCGGATTGAACTCCAACAGGGCAGATTTGTAAAGCTGGTTATAATACGGCATAATGGTATTCAGCTTTGCATAAATCCTCAACTTCCACAATCCCACAGTTTCATCACAGATTTCTCTTGTATAGTAATGCAGGAGAATCTTCTTACACAGCACAGGTCTGTATGCTTCATCAAAGATAGGAAATGAAAAATTGAAAACCTTTCCGACTGCTTTATCCAGAATGTCACTCACATCATTGAAACCTTTGCTTTCATCTAAACCTGCGGCACGCTCACAGATATACCGTACTTCGGTGGTGTATTTACTCATCTACCACACCTCCCTCACCGTCAGAGTTCGGGTCTCCTGTAATGGTATCGTTATCGGCATCAATCTCTTGATAGTCCTCACGATAGTCACACCAGATATTCAGCCCAAACATCTTATTGATTTCCTTACAGGCCATTCTTCTAGCTTCAAGTCTACTATAACGACTAGCAATAGTACCGCCTTGATTTCGCATAACCTCATCGGTGATAAGTCTTTCTTTCTTACTGATATTAACGTTACTGATACCAAGGTAAGTAAGTGCTTCATTCCAAATCTGCGTTTTAAGCTGATACAGCTTGTCAGCCACATAGGGTGCATCGGTTTTCAACACGGTCATAGAGTTAGGGTTCAGCCCTCTATCGCCCTTAATCACCGGTGCATTGCCTTGATACTCCTTATACAGGTTTTCCAGCGTAAGCCTTTGAGATTCATCACACAGCAACAGGATAGGCGTTTTCTGTGCATTTGCGTTTACATCAATAGCCCTATCCAGATTATAGAGCCGCTTAGAAAACATACGCACATCAAGCATACTATTTGTATGCAGGAGATTATTCCAAATGATAACGCTATCCTTATCGGTCAACGGCTTATTATAGCCGTTCACAGAGAAAGCCCTTCTTGTGGTGGGAATCCTATACACGCTAAGAGGGCCACCGATAATATTTTGCAATGCCAGATATCCGATAGTATCATCCTTAAAGAACACAGCTTGACCATCACTAAAGAGTGTGAGTTCAAGGTATCTAGGGTCAATCGTTTCGGGCAGATTCTTCCACTCGAACATTGAGATAGACAGTTCAGTAAGGCGGTGATAATACTGACGGAACGTGGCGTTATTAAGGATAGCACTTTCCCAAAACTCACGATTTCTTCTTCCCATACTCAAACCTCCTTACACCGGTGAGTTATCCAGATTGTAGTTACCCACCTCATCAGGGTTCTTCCAGTAGGTAATACCTGCATCATGGATTTTACAAATCTTATTCATGTCATCACCGGGAATACTACCGACAATAACACAGTTCTTAGTTTTCACATAGTTCCAATGTGGTCTGCTGTTCCAGTTCGGTTTCTTTAGCCTGTTGGTCTGATAACCAAATTTGCTAAAGAAGTCATCAATGATTCTAGCAAACTCCGGTCTGACATAAGCATGATAGAAGTTCACGCCATAAAGGCCGGTAGAGAACATTACATCACTACTATTAACGTTACTAGAGGAAAGTCTTGTAGTCGCAAGGCTACTAAGCATAGAACCCACAGCAGAAAAAGGTGAAGCATCTGCAAACTTTTCTGCCGCCTTTTCAGACGTTGTAAATGCTCTACCCGCCGACAATGCAAAACCGATTGTTGACTGCATCAGCTTCGCACCAAAGTCACTAGTGACATAGGGACACTTAGGAAAGTCGCTTCTATCAATAGAGAACTGGATATTCCTAAACTTGTTTGCTTGAAATTCGTTACCAACGTCGTTATCAGCATAGCCACAAGGGGAGAACAGAACTTTCGGGTTGATACTAAGGTTAGCATCTGCCGCAAATCTGCATTTATTTCCGTAGAAATATTCGTACTTATAATCCTCTGTATGCCCCTGCTGATTGTCCAACCTAAGGAAGCAATAAGGATGAGTAAACAGTTTCTTATTCTTAGGAACATAGCCGCCCAAAGATGTATAAGGTTTATCCCATTGATATTCCTCCGAATATGTTTCACCTACACCGGGCTTTGTGTTTTCTGTGATGATATCCCTAGGACACATGAAGATGTCCACAATAGCATCCTCTCGGCTTAGCAACGAAAGAGCACTAAGATAGGTGTAACAGTCTACAACGCCCTGTGCGTTAGCATTGAATGTTTTGAAATTCAACTGTGAATACAGCGGCCCCATACCAAGTAAGTCACCGCCATAAGGAACATTCAGAACCACACTACCAGCGTTATCCTCAAGACCAATGGCTACCACAATAACCCAGTCAGAGAACACAATACCAGACAGCGTATTGCCCAAAGAGGTTTCAAACACATAATCACCAACATCAATCGGTTCTGCTACAATATTATCACCGGGGTTATCGGTTCTACTATGTTCCCTCTCCACAAAACAATCACCAAAAGACCAATCAAAATACCATGTATTCAGCGGGTCAATCTCAAAGGTGATTTCACTAGTGATATTGTTCACATACTCCACGCCAGTAATGAAAGCATAGAACCACTTCGTACCAAAAGCCGTATTTTGATACATAAGATAGTTACAATCATATAGACTTTCGGCGGGCTTTTCTACACGCATTTTACCACGCTGTAGTCGCTGATATGTTTGCTTAGAGAATGTGAACTTAGTTTTGCTCTTAAAATAATCTGTCTGTTGCGTTCTTTCCGTCCACCCAATAGCATGCTCATAGGTGTTATCCAGCGGAACATTCCTCAACACGCGGATTTCAGTATCGGGTGCAATATACATTATATCACTCCTTTCAATATAAGAGGGGATTTCTCCCCTCTTATATTACGCCTTATTTGCGGTAATAGTAGTGCCAACCTCGCTAGACAGGTCAACACCGGTGGCGTTATAAATGGTGTCACCAATCTTAATCTCAAGGTCAACGGTAGTGTCGGTGTAGGTGTTAGGTACGATGATAGCACCATACCGATGAACCGCAATGCCAGCTTCTGTGAGTGCTTCGGTCTGCTTAAAGTCGATAGACAGGTTGTCCAGAACAGGAGTAGAGTCCATAACAAAGGTCATCACCTTAGCGTTGTCACTATTAACAACAGATTCCACCTTAAAGGTAACAGCGTTGGGCTTCGCCGTAATAGACTCATCAGCGACAAACACAACAGCGTTAGAGAAGGGAGAATAACTAACGGTTTTCCACACGTTATAGAAATAGTTCCAGTACATACCACTAGAGACATACTTCTCGGTGAACTTATTGTTGTTGTCATACATCTGGAACCACTCACGGTCAACCAGAACAGCCTTAACGTTCTGCATGAGTGTCAGTTCAGCCGGTGTGACTTCCTCAATCATATCAGAGTTAGCACGAATCTCATCGAACCGCTCATTGTCGAAAGTAGTGAAGTCATCAATCAGCATCAGCTTACCCATGAAATCAGCCTTATCCATGTTGAAAGCGGCGGACAGCACGTTTACATCGTACTGTGCATTGTACTCGCTATCCATGAAAATATACTGGTCACTCTTAGGCGTGGTAGTATGCACACCCTCAGCGTTGAACTGGGTTTTCATAAAGGTCAGCAGGTTAGAAGTTCCACGGAACTTCACAGCTGCGTTCTTCATGTCACCATCCAGAATGGAAACCGGGTACATCTTACCACGGGTGATGCCCTTGATAATCAGATACTTGAACAGCAGGTACTCATCATACTCGGCGGCGGTGTAAATGGAATCGACAATCTTTGCAATCAAATCCTGCACACCGTTGATAGAAGTGAAAGCCTGCCGCAAGTCCTCATCCTGGATAGTAACCGGGTACTGCACACGCCAGTTCATAGTGTGGAAAGCAGAACGCACATCGGGGAGAGTACGTTTCAGCTCACGGTCAGCCGCCTTTTCGGGGGAGAACTCACGAGCCTTAGCAATGTTTACGAACACTTCCTCAACAGTCTCACCAAACTCAAGATAACCCTTCTTGAGTTCCGCATAGGCGTTGTTAAAGACAGCCGCCTTAACACGCACAAGGGCGATACGGTTAATCAGAGAAGTAAGGAAATAGTTAGCACAGTTCGGATAACCATAAATCACTTCACCGACGCGAGGGATATCCTTCGTATCACGAATCTCCGGAACCAGAGACTGATACTCATACGGTGCATTTGCACGAATAGTATTGAGGATATCAACCGTGCTCGCATTAAGCTGTGTCATAGCAATTCTCTTAGGCATTATTCAGTTACCTCCTTAAAAAGTTTTTCATAGGTATATTTGGTTCGAGGGTCTTCGTCCTCATCCTCAAACTCTTCCTCCTCTTTAGCGGGCTGTCCACTAAAGAATCTATCACGATATTTTTGTCTCCATTCTTTGTCGTTTTCTTCATACTTCTGTTTCCAGTTTTCGTTTTCACTATTATCATGAGCGTTTAGCGTATCTTGCACATCGGCAATAAACTCAAGGGCTTCATCGGTGGTATCTTCACCCATGCGTTCACGCAAACTAGCCATGATTTCCTCGGTAGTTCTGACTGCCATTTTATATTCCTCCTTATACAAAATATAACCAGATTGGCATACGGTGTTTTCTTCGTTTCACCGGAACAGGTGTCGGGCCGGGTGGGTTATCAATGAAGTACTGATACCAGTATTCAGCGTTTGACACTCTTGTATTGTAACTACTAGCGGCGTATGTATCACCGGGTCTTTCATAGCACAATTCAAAAGCACCCACCAATTCAGCCAGAGACAGTTCCCTACCATTGTATGTTCCACTTGCAAAGTCGGAATAGCTTGCATAATAGAACGTATCAATGTTGATACCTATTGCAATGAAGTCATCATAATAGTAGTCGTGTAAACCATGTGACCATGAATCAGCAACGGTATCTTTGAAATAACGGGTCTGCCCTGCACCATCCTCCGGTACACCGGGGCTATTAGAGAAGTTAGGACCATAACCTATAGTGCTATATCTATTGGCATTTGTAGAGTTAATATACTTGTTTGCCGGTGTGAACTGAAATAATCCGTAACCGTGTGACTGTGCTTGTGAACTTGTCCATCCGTTGAACTCTGCTACAGTTGGCACATAATCGCTTTCCCACCGCCACGGATTTAAGCCGCTTTCACCTGCACCATTGCCTAACATAGCCGCAACGGATTTCAAAGACCAACCTTCGTTCAAAAGAATACTTGCCATGATGGTGGCGTTTTCTTTTGCTTCTTGACTGGTTCTCGAATAACCTCCTGTTGCTTTTGCGTGCCAACTGTATGAGGAAGTCATGATTATTCACCTACTGCAATAAAAGCGTCCGGGAAATACTTCTGTACCTCTGCAAGCATTTTCTGTGCATTTTCTTTCTTAGAGAAAGCACCAACCTGTACACGGTAGAGCTTAGTAGGCTTAACCTCCGGTGCGACATAGGGAACGGAGAAGTAGTCGCAAATGCCATGACAAATTGCTTCTGCAATGTCAGCCGTATGCTCCACAATCCACTTGGCAACAGCGGCGACATCGTGGAAATCAACCTCAATGTACGCCACAGGAGCATACGGATAGCGAATCTCATACAGGTCGTCAGCCACCTTAATGTTCTCGTTATCGCCCGGAGTAAGCGGGGCGAGATAGCGGAAAATGGACAAGCAAGCATCGTAACCACTGCCGGGAATGCTCCAACAGAACATCCTCGTGCCAGTTACGCTACCATTGCAAGCATTGCTGTGAATGGGCACATAAAGGTCTGCACCCCAGCTATTCGCCTTGGAAACCTTAACTGCCATACTTTCATCATGCATCAGCATGGTCTGAAAGCCACACCTCTCAAGGGACATCTTCAGTAGGTTAGCAACCAGTCCCATCTGCTCACCTTCATTGGTATTGCCGTAGGCGTATTTGTTTGCAAACTGGTTGCTGGGACTAAGAAAAATCTTAGGCATTGTCCACCTCCTCATTGTCGTCAGCACGTTCTGCTTCATCCCTCTCCGACAGTCCCGCCACACTCGTCCAGGAGGCGACGCCATCCTCAATGGTCAGCTGATAGGTGCCATTTGTCGTCGGCACGCTGGGCATATCCCCCAGCGCAATCTGTCTCCATCTGTCCGCAAAGGTCCCGTTCGAGCTTGCGCGGCGAAACCAGATCTTGCTGGGATTGGTGGAAGGATAGCTGGTGTTGTCGTAAGCTACCTGGAATTGGTAGCCCCTGTAGCCAGCGTTTGCGCCGATGCCGCCGAAGCAGATCAAAGTCATGCCAGACGAACCCGATGCAATGGGAGAGTGAACAAGACTCTGAATCGTGCTTGTTGTGTGCGTGTAGTACACACCATTCGCCAACGTGTCCAAATCCGTGTTTGCGACGAGAGGTGAACCGACCAACTCCGCTTTATCATCCAGAGCCGCTTTTATGACCTTGTTCTGTACAGGATTCTCGGACGTACTGGACAGCGTGTCATCCACGATAACAGAGCCGCCACTGCCCCCACCTCCACCCTTTTTAGGTTGCTCCTTCCATTCACCTGTGGATTCATTATACATGAAATCCTTCCCGGTGTCGATTTCGTGGAACACATCGCCATTATTTGCAACAGGTTTTACATCCGTAGACTGACCACGGTATTCATCTGCACCGTTGTACTGCTTAAATTTACTTACCATTGTCATTCTCCTTTGCTTTAATTTTCCCCAAATAGGGTTCAAACAGTTTTGCAAGGCCGGGGTTTACATCTGCCAGATTTTCACAAACACTAATAAACTCCATAAGGCAGACATAAGCGGCAACAGCTTCAAGCACAGGAAGTTCAAACCCAAAGTTGATATAGTTTGCGCCATATTCAAACAAACCAGAGCCAGCTATAGCAATAACCTCTGACAGCTTATGGAACAAACCTTTGTGAAGGATAGAGCTATCCATGTTGCCGTGGTAAAGGGCCTTGAGAATACCAGTTAGCACATCGAGAAGGATGAAAATACCGACCACTACATAAATCATCATCATCACACCTCCTTTCTTATTATTCATTATAGCATTTTTATATTGACTTGTCAAGAAAAATGTGATATAATTAAATGGGGCTAGATAGGAGGTTCACATGAATGAGTTCTATAGTGGTACTAAACTACTATCAATGAAGGATATCAAAGGCCGTACCCCAGAAATCTTTTTGTGTACATCAAATCGTTCAGCGGGTAAGACAACATATTTTAACCGCCTATGCGTTAGACGTTGGCAGAAATATGGTGAAAAGTTTATGTTGGTTTATCGGTTCAACCTTGAACTGGATGACTGTGCTGATAAATTCTTCAAAGATATCGGCCCTATGTTCTTTCCCGGTATGCACATGACAAGCAAGCGGAGGGCTAAAGGTATGTACAGTGAGTTATTTATTGATGACAAGCCTTGTGGCTATGCTGTGGCGTTGAATAATGCTGACGCTATTAAGAAGAATAGTCACTATTTTAGTGACGTGGTTCGTATGCTCTTTGATGAGTTTCAGAGTGAGACTAACCACTATTGCAACGATGAGATTGTTAAGTTTCAATCTGTGCATAAATCTGTGGCAAGAGGACAGAGAAAACAATCTCGCTATGTTCCTGTTTTTATGCTGTCTAACCCGGTTACTATTCTTAACCCCTATTTCATTGCACTAGGTATTACAAGTCGCTTGAACGAGAATACACGGTTCCTCCGTGGTAACGGCTGGGTTCTTGAACAGGGTTACAATGAAGCCGCCGCTAAAGCACAAGAGGAATCCCTGTTCAATCAAGCGTTTGCAAATGACACCTATCAAGATTATTCTAATCAAGCTGTGTATCTGAACGACAACAAGGCGTTCATTGAAAAGCCTAAGGGTAGGGGCAGATATCTTGCTACTCTTAGGTATAAAGGAAGGGACTATGCACTTAGGGAATATGCAGAGGAAGGCATCATCTATTGTGATGATAGACCAGACTCAACCTTTAAGGCTAAAATCTCTGTCACAACAGATGACCATAGAATCAATTATGTTATGCTGAAAAGCAATCAATTCTTTGTAGAAAATATGCGTTACTATTTTGACCACGGCTGTTTCAGATTTAAGGATTTGAGGTCAAAAGAGGCGATTCTAACAGCCCTATCATATTGACATATCTACAAGTGTCTTTCATACTTGTAAATGAGGTGGAAAGCACAGGTGGAATAAACTGCCACCCATGTTCGGTTAGCTTGCCGCTTGTATGTTGCACTTGATTTAGATATGAAGAACCCCTAGAAGTCTAACTTCTAGGGGTTCGATTTTAGTCTCCACCTTTTAACCAGTTGAGAACAAACTCATTTTGATTTTCTTTCGGGTACGGTGCGCTAAGATATCGTTGATAATCACGGCCAAACCCTGCTAACAAATGGCACAACTCGGCTATTTGCGACGGTGTTTGGTCTGCCATGACTTCACGGAATTGCTCATACTTAGTGAGTGGTTTGAGTTTGTCACCACACTCCCTACAGAATTTATCAGAGTAATCAACAAACTTACCGCATTTGGAACATTCATAACCGTAAATACCGTACTTCTTATATGCCATTATTTTGCCCTCATTTCTTCTAAATATTCTTTGAACCGTGCAGCAGAAACTTCTTTACCATCTACAAAGAACCTACCTTTAATAGATTCAAGTGTTTTGGTTTCATGTTTCATATCTTCTTTGCAAGTTTCTTTGTGTTTGCAAAGGACGCATAGTTTTATCACATTGTTGCAAATTAAACCCATTTATATCACCTCTCTCATTTTATACATTCCTTCTACTAGTAGTACACCGCCACGAATACGCTTAGGCATTAGCTTTCCGGGCACTTCTAGTCCGATATTAAAATCTTCTATTGTGCGTTTTTCTTTTAGGAACTGTATCTCTGGTTCGTCATAATGTTCTTCATCCTCTGGTGTTAATTCATACCCGCTTACTGATTTTAAGAATAGTTGCTTACAAGCATCGGGCATACCGGCACATTTTACGTTATAATAGGGGTCATCTATTGGTTTAAGGTTCTCCATTACAACGTGTTCAATGTATGTTTTCTGTCGCACAAACCATCCTTCATCCCAACAGGATTCTAGTTTCCAACAGCAGAAGTTTTTATCGTGTACTGTAATGCCTGTAAGTTCTTCTGGTGCAAGGTCACAATGAATACTGTCAGTGTCGGCATAAATGAAACCGGGTTTGTCTACACCATGATAATTCTTTTGTGCCGCTCTAATGGTAAAGTTTCTGGCATAACTAGTGATAGCTGAACCAACAGGAATATAACCGGGAAATTTATCATTAGCTGTGACACCATAAAAGCCTATGGTTTTATCCTCTTTAACGTAAGCTACACGAAAAGATGAATCTGTATTGGAAGCCAATTTTCCATAAAGATTATTGAGGAATAGTTTTGCTAACTCTCGCCTTGCTCCTGTACTGTTCATTTTGATTTCTTTCCACTTGTTAATGTAACCATCAAAGATACCAATAGCGGATTGAAAATAGCAACCATCTAAGATTTCTGCATCGACTAAATCATAGTGCTCTTTTATTAGCTGGAAATCTGTCATGGTTAGTGTCAACTCTACAAACGTTGGTATGACTGTTTCACCGTCAAAGTCAATGATTTCTTTGTAGTATTTGCCTGTCTTTTTATCGTACACGTCAGAGGTTTCAAGTGCTACATTTCCTCGGTACAATAAGCTATTTTTAATTTGAATAAATGGGAGCATTCCTTCTTTCAAATAGAAACGTGTTCTTATTCGTACAAAGTAATAGTAATTAGGAAGAAAACATTCATCGGGCATATAGTCACCAGACCAGAATGTTGGTTCACCTATAGGAAAGCGGTTATTGCTCTCACTACTCATCATAGAAGGGTAAAGGCTATTTACATCGGCTGTTGTACCGTTCTTGTACATACGCTTTTCTTTACCCTTTGCAAGATAACACCACCCACCACGATATGATTTCCTTATGTATTCACCGGCATTTGGTGAACCGTATATAGTTTTATCCAAAGGAATATCATACATATTAGGAAAGTATCTCGCATAGGTTTTCTTTCCTATGATGTTTCTATACTCTGCAAGGCAACAACTACCAATAGTAAGTTTATTGTGCCCTTCATTGAACATTATTTCTATTGCTTCTTTTACAACTAGAACGTCGTTAGCTATGTATTTCTTTTCTTCATCTGTAATCTCACAACCTGCATAACGTAAACCAGTATATTCCATTGACAGTTTTCGATGTTTTGTCTTGAAACTTCTACCTATGCTTTCAACACTAAAAGGGAGTAATTTAAGGCTATCTCTAAACTCAATGATATGGTCATGCACTTTGAGAATAATACGATACCATTGTCCCATGTTTGAGATTGAATAACAAAAGGTATTATTTCTCATATCTTTTACAGGAATAAACTCAAAATCATTTGCGTTTGGCCCTGTAACAATTCCCGCTTGTTGGAAACCTAAGTCTACCATAAAAGCAGACAGCCAAAATGAACCGTCAAACTTCAAATTGTGATAATACACAACTAGGTTACAGTCGAGGGATACAAAGTAATCAAGTTGTTCAAAGATTGAATGAAATATTTTTACATCTTCGGTGTACAACTCTACGCAAGCACTCGCCCAAACCTCTGTATTAACTTGCCCTTTATATACGGTAGTTTCAAAGTCTCCAACAAAATACCGATATTTCCTTTGTTTCACAGGTCAATAGTCAGTTTCAGAGGATTCCTGCCAGTCAGCATATTGTGCTGATTCTTCAACGGTCAAAGGGCGTCCCATTATTATGGCAGAAAACTCATTGATATAAACCAGCATATTTTCCACAATGATTCTTCCAGATTTATCACGAATATTTTTACCACTATCATAAAGAATCCGTTCAGTAAGACCGATAATTGTGGTAGCGTGTTCCTCACACCTTTTTGCTACAGCATCACGCCCATTTGCTGAAATAGCTCCATCCAACATTGATTTAAGGGTGTTCCTATCTCTGCGTTTTGTTTCAGCAAACCACTCTGACCATGTAGATGGCGGTTCCCAGTTGTCAATCATGTCCTCTACTTGTTGCAAAACTAAGTCAGTATAGAGTGGCAAATCTTCATCGGATTCTGCTTCTACTGGTAGGTCTAATTGAGGGCCAGCCCTTTGTGCCTTCTTTGCTTTTCGCACTTTGCGAGTTTCAGCCGCTTTCCTTGCCGCTATTTTACGCTCTTGTGTTATTCGCTCTATACCAGACATAATTATACCGGTAAATGGGTCAATGTATGTTGCTTCACGGTATAGTTTCTGTGGTGTTATACTTTTGATTTCCTGTAGCCTTTTCTTGGTTATAACCTTTGGCTTTGTAGGAATCAAAGAATCATCAAATCGGAATCCACGCTTTTGAGCATTTCTGATAAAATTGTTAATGCGGTTTACCTGCCTATTCCATTCCTGTTGGTTAGGCGTAAGTTTCTTTGGCATTTGTTCACACCCTTTCAATAGTAACAGGTAAATTTATACCTGTAAAATACTAACACCAGTAAATAAGTTTTTGGCAATCTCTTTGAATGATTTTATTCACAATACCATTGTCAACTAAATCCCACGAAAAAGCCCCTTTATGGTAATGACTATATTTATTCATGTCAATTTCATAAAGTGCGGCAAATATCGCAAACTGTGTAGCTGATAGGATTATAGAATTATCACAACCATAGCCCCATATTGCATCACAATCTATCTTATCTATTTCAAGCAAATATTGATAACTTAAACACTTGCTTTCGTCACAATAGCCATAGAGTTTTGTGCCGTAAAATTCTAATACACTATCGTCTAAGCATTTGAATGTTGGTCGATATCCCATTGTATACCTCCTTTTCAATAGTAAAAGCCCGGTATATCTCTATACCGGGCTTTTGTTATAGCTTGTCTTACACGATGGTGCAGGTAAGAAACTGCTTCCCGGTGTAGTTTTTGCTATCCTTGCGATAAACTGCAATCTCGAAGTCAGTTTCACCTGCTTCAGCCATTTCATCCACAATTCCCTCAAGAGAGGTCATAAAGGATTCGGAACCGGTCACAAACTTGTTACCGCTCTTGTCAACGATAACGTACTTGTTGTAGTCCTTATCATCCTTGGAGAACTCATTGTGAACCTTGAGAATGACATAGTAGTCAAAATCAATGACAATATTGCCCTCCTGCTGTGTGGCATCGTCAAGCTGAATTGCATTGCTGATGTCTTTGATACGGATTTTCTCTCTGACAGTGAGTTCCTTAGTGCTGTGAGCGATTTCTACCTTGTAGCCTTCCATGATTGTTCCTCCTTATTAGTTTTAGTTGTGATGGGGCATTTCTTATTGAGTTTATGCTGTATGCAAATATCCTTGATAGGACATTTGTCACATACTGACGACTTTTTAATCATCAGCGTTTGCCGCCTTGCGGGGCGGCATAATCTGCGCAAGTTCGATGAAACGCTGCTCCGTCATACCGTACAGGGTTTCCTCGACATAGGAATCAACAACGTGAACAGCCTTGACCTCATCGTTGTCAACCATCTTGGAAATCACCTTGAGCATGGCGTTCTCATCCTTGTAGGTGCGAGGAAGGGTCACAACCTTGTTGAAGGGTTCGCCCTCCACGATGTTCAGACACAGGACATTAGCCTTAGTGGTCTGAATGGTGCGAGTTACCATAGGGGTTCTTGCCATAATTGTTTCTCCTTTCTGTTTATAGTTTTAATTGAATTTGGTGACAGGTGGAATTGAACCACCTTTGCACTATTGTGCATAATCCTTTATCACCATGTTGCCGAGTATAGCGGGCACTATACCCGGCATGAGAAAAGAGGGGTGAGAACAAAGGGTCTTATCTGACCATACCTAATTATACCACCCGGAACATAGGTTTGTCAAGAGTTAAATTTTTAACAATGTTCCAATTTTCCGGAATGATTTAAGGTTCGTCTGTTTCGTGCATTAAGGTACTAACATGGTCAATAGTTCGCTCTAAATCCTCACAAACGACTTTGTAGATACAGTCTTTACAGGAATCAATGTGTGCACAATCAACGATTTCGTGCATTGACACTAAGCCGTGTGATAGTGCAAGATACATTGCTCTGAATTGAGCATATTTGTATCTACTCTTGAAGAATGATAGCATTTGACAGTTCACCGCCTTTTCGGTTAATCATCGAGAGTAATCTTCTTTACCTTGCGATAGATGAGATATTTCAGAATATCCTCATCATCCATATGCAAGGAATCAACTACGGTGTCGATGATACGGAACTTGTCAAGTTCATTCACATCTTCTAGGACGCAATGCCCTGTAAAAAGGGTACCACCCTTTTCCGGTATAGCCTTGATGTAGATTTCACCTTTCATTGTTATTTCTCCTTTCAATTTTGGTTTAGAGGTTTAGCCCTCTATGGTGCCCACCAATGAATTGATGGACACGAACAGGGTTAATCCTGCGAGATTATAATCTCTGTGAGTTTCCACGCCGCTAAAGCACATATGATGATTTCTTTGATAATGTCAAGCATAATTACACCCCAATCTTGTGATAATCTGTGTTGCGATAAATCTGGAGAAGTTCGCAAACAGTGTGACCGTAGTTCTTCTTTATGACGTTACGCATGAGCGTTTCAATGTGTGAATCATTGAAGTCGGGCACTTCTTCACGCATTTTGTCATACAAAGCGTAACAGTCAAATCGTGAAATCATTCGCCAAATTGACCAGATAGCACTACGCTCAAAATTTCGATATTCTGCGTTACGCTCATAGTAATCTAATGCTTCTGCGAGTTCGTTAGCACTTGCATAGAACCGCTTTACTCTGGTACAGGCGCAATTCTCATATTTCTGTAGCTTATACGCCATTGTTATTTCTCCTTTCATTTGTAACGATGGTTTAGAGGTTTAGCCCTCTATGGTGCCCACCGTGACCGGTGGACACGAACAGGGTTAAACGATAGGAAATTCATACACGTTGCAATAGGTTTCATAATGCAACCACTTCACGCCATCCTTGTGGAACGTGTAGGCAAACGTGAAATTGAACGTGTTGTGAGTAGGAATACAACAATAGTCAGCACCGTTTTCAATGGCACGGCGGAGACAATCCTCATATGCCTTTACCTTGTTTCTGGATGGCCTTTCATATACTTCAAAGATAGACACACCGGCAGGAATAAGGAAATTCTGATATAATCCTCTCTGAAACTTTGTCATTGTTATTTCTCCTTTCATTTGTACCGTTGGTTTCTTTAGCCCTCTATGGTGTCCACCGTTTACACGATGGACACGAACAGGGTTAAAGGTTACTTGTCGTACACCTTGCGAGGTGGCAGGATTTGAGCATTTGCGATGAACACGCTTTCAGGCATACCATAGAGGATTTCACGAACAGAAACTTCCTTGACTGCTACGAGCTTTACATCGTCAGTCTCATACTGTGCACGTAGATTCTTGAGAAGTGCTTTGTCATCGTCAAAGGTTCCGGCGATAACGTAGGTGAGGATATGCACATCGGCAGTCTCCACGTTGAGCGTCATTACGTCAGCAACAGTCTCAATAACCGTGCGAGTTACCATCTTTTCCTTTTTCATTGTTTTTTCTCCTTTCAATTCTACAGATAGTTTTTGTTGTTAGAGGTTTAGCCCTCTATGGTGTCCACCGTTTACACGATGGACACGAACAGGGTTAAAACCATCTTGTAAGGAGAGAAACAACACTGTATTTAATTTTCAAGGTACATTGAGTAAGTTTTCGGTTTATCCTTTCCCTTACTGTACCTTTATTATAGCACAGGTTTTCACTTTTGTCAAGTACTTTTTTGCACTTTCTGAAAGTTTTTTCTATGCTATTTTCAAGGTACTGTCA
>ULQT01010523.1_pt1 | contig 16972 bp, 13 predicted proteins | sample 1954791 | NCBI WGS metagenome assembly ULQT01 (sample SAMEA4835663, study PRJEB28245) | human gut metagenome | biome: gut microbiome; material: fecal sample | place: Denmark | collected 2008 | reverse complement strand
CCACATCCACAACTGGGTGCGCGGCATGAACCCGTGGCCCGTGGCGTGGTTCGCGCAGGACGGCAAGCGCATCAAGGTGTTGGAAAGCCGCCTGGCCGAAAACCCGCAGCACGCAGCCCCCGGCACCGTGCTGGCCCTGAAGCCGCTGACGATTGCCGCTGAAAACGGCGCTGTGGCGCTGCTGACTGTCACGCCGGAGGGCGGCAAGCCGATGGCGGGCACTGCCTGGGCCGCGGGCCGCCGCCTGAAAGTGGGGGACAGCCTGTGACGCCGCGCCGTCTCGCCGTCAAGGCCCTGATCCATCAGGAGCAGGCAGGCTACGCCAACCTTGTGCTGGACGCCGAGCTGAAAAAATGCACACCGCCGCTGGATAGCCGCGACGCCGCCTTTGCCGCGCGCATTTTTTACACAACGCTCGAGCGTCTGCCGCTGCTGGACTATCGTATAAATCAGTTTACGAAAAAGCCCGTCGCCAAGCTGGACGCGCCGGTGCGCGCCGTGCTGCGGGCGGGACTGGCACAGGCACTGTACATGAATGTACCGCTGCCCGCCGCTGTGAATGAATCGGTCAAGCTGACGCGGGCACTGGGAAAATCCAGTGCCGCAGGCATGGTCAACGCCGTGCTGCGCCGCGCCGCTGCCGCCGATGTCTCCGAGGCCGATTTTGCCGCCCCTCTGGACCGGCTCTCGATCTACTACTGCCTGTCCCGCCCGGTGGCCGAGCTTTTCTATGCGCAGTTCGGGGAGGAGGCGTTCCCCCTGGCCGCCGCATTTTATGAAAAGCCTAAGACGACGATCCGCGTCAACACACTGCGCACGAACGATACCGCCCTGACCGCGCTTTTGCAGCAGGAGGGCCATACCGTGGCGCCCGGCCCCTGGCCGGGGGCGCTGGTCGTGGAGTTTGCCGGTTCGCCCGCCGCGAGCGCGGCATTCAAAAAAGGGCTTTTCCATGTGCAGGGGCTTGCCAGCCAGTTTGCTGCGCTCTGCGTTGACGCACAGCCGGGGCAGCAGGTGCTTGATCTCTGCGCTGCGCCGGGCGGCAAAAGCCTGACGTTGGCCGAGGCCATGCAGGACAAAGGCCAGCTTGTCAGCGGCGAGTTTGTGCCCGCCCGCGTGCCGCTTTTGCAGCAGGCGTTTGACCGCTGCGGCATCACCTGTGCCGTAGCGGTTGAAAATGACGCCACACAGCACAATTCCGACTGGCCAACATTTGACCGTGTGCTCTGCGATGTGCCCTGCTCGGGTTTGGGCGTTATCGCCAAAAAGCCGGACATTCGTTACAAGGATTTGGACGGGATAGAGAATCTGCTCGCTGCCCAGCAAAAAATCCTGCAAAACGGCGCAGATTCACTTGCCGAAAATGGCCGTTTGGTGTATTCTACCTGTACAGTGAATGATAAGGAGAATCAGGCCCAGGTGGAGAAATTCCTCTCCGCCAATCCTGATTTTCACGTTGTACTGCCAAAGACGGCGCTGCCGGGGGCGGACATCACGCCGCTGGGCACGCTGTTTTTGCCCCACAGAACCGGGACGGATGGTTTTTTTGCCGCCATCCTGGAACGAAACTGACTGTAAACTCGTTCTTATAAGAGGAGGTGACCCCGCATGGGCGAAAAAATCTGCATTTCCGACCTGACGCTGGACGCGCTGACGGCCTACATCGTGGGGCTGGGTCAGCCAAAATTCCGCGCCAAGCAGATTTTTAAATGGCTGCACCAGAAGCTTGTGACGGAGTTCTCCCAGATGACCGACCAGCCCAAGGCGCTGTTGGCCCAGCTGGAGGAGCAGTGCACGATTGCAGCCCCCGTCATCCGCCGCCGCCAGCAGTCTAGGGACGGTACGGTCAAGTATCTTTTGCAGCTGGCCGACGGCAACTGCATCGAGACCGTGCTCATGCGCTACAAATACGGCAATACTGTCTGTGTGTCCACCCAGGTGGGCTGCGCGATGGGCTGCCGGTTCTGCGCCTCCACCCAGGCGGGCCGCGTGCGCGACCTGACGGCAGGGGAGATTGCGGCGGAAATTTACACCGCACAGAAGGACACCGGCGAGCGCGTCTCCCACATTGTTTTGATGGGCATCGGTGAGCCGCTGCACAATTTTAATAATGTGATGGACTTTCTGGAGATCATCTCCTGCCCGGAGGGCGTCAACATCGGTATGCGCAACATCAGCCTGTCGACCTGCGGCCTTGTTCCCAAGATTGACGAGCTGGCGAAGCGCCATCTGCAGCTGACACTGTCTGTCTCGCTCCATGCGCCGGACAATAAGACCCGTTCCGGCATGATGCCGGTCAACGATGCGTTCCCGCTGGAGCAGCTGATCCCGGCCTGCCGCCGCTACCAGAAGGAGACGGGCCGCCGCATCAGCTTTGAGTATTCGATGGTGCGCGGTGTCAATGACAGCAGTGAGATGGCGCAGAAGCTCGCCAACCTCATCAAGGGCATGGGCGCGCACGTCAACCTGATTCCCATCAACCCCGTGGACGGCAGCCCCTATTCTGCCACCGACGATGCCAATGTGCACCGCTTCCAGAAGGAGCTGGAGGCACTGGGCGTCAACGCCACGGTGCGCCGCCGTCTGGGTACCGACATCAGCGCCGCCTGCGGCCAGCTGCGCCGCGAGGACGCGCAGGGAAAATGAGTCTTGCTCCGCAACGGAGCAGCGGAAAGGAACCAACCCGAATGAAGATTGCCGCGATCACGGACATCGGCAGCTGCCGGCAGGAAAACCAGGACAATTACTGTGCGCAGCAGCTGGCAGGCGGCACCGCCTGGGGCATCGTCTGCGACGGCATGGGCGGTGTCAACGGCGGGCGCATTGCTGCACGCATTGCCACCGACACCATGCAGCAGTATTTTGCCCGCCACATGAAGGCCCTGCAGCCCGGCATGGAAAAGACTTTCCTCATGCGCGGGTTTGACATCACGAACCGCGCCGTGTATGAAAAGTCCACCTCTGACCCCGAGATGCAGGGCATGGGTACCACCGGCGTCTGCGCCTACGCCAGCCGCGGCATGGCCCATGTGGTGCACGCCGGGGATTCCCGCGCCTACCTGTTCCACGCAGGCGGGCTGCGGCAGATCACCCGCGACCACTCGATGGTGCAGCAGCTCGTCGACAGCGGCCAAATCACGCGGGAGCAGGCTGCCGTCCACCCGCAGAAGAACCTCATCACCCGCGCGCTCGGCGTCTCGGCCAACATTGTGCCGGAGTACAACCGCTGCGAAATCGAGGCGGGGGACATCCTTCTGCTGTGTACCGACGGCCTGACGAATATGGTCGCGGACGATGACATTGCGCAGGTTCTGCGCGAGGTTCCTTTTTTTGATGCAACCAGCATTTTGGTAGACCGCGCCCTGCAGGCGGGCGGTCAGGATAACATTACGGTCCTGCTCATGGGCGTGGAAGCTACGGAGGTCAACAATGGATAATCTGATCGGCAAACGGCTGGATGGCCGCTACTCAATTGAAAGTCTCGTGGGTGTCGGCGGCATGGCCAATGTCTACCGCGGCACTGATTTAAAAACGGGCAACCAGATCGCCGTCAAGGTATTAAAAGACGAATTTCTGGACAATGAGGAACTGGTCCGCCGTTTCAAGAACGAGTCGAAGGCGATCTCCATTCTGAGCCATCCCAACATCGTCAAGGTCTATGACGTCTCTGTCACCGACAAATTGCAATACATCGTCATGGAATATGTGGACGGCATCACTTTAAAGGAATATCTCAAGCAGCGCGGCGGCGCCCTGACCTGGAAGGAGACCGTGCACTTTGCCACCCAGATTTTGAGTGCTCTGCAGCACGCCCACTCCAAGGGCATCATTCACCGCGACGTCAAGCCGCAGAACATCATGCTGCTGGCAGATGGCTCCATCAAGATGATGGACTTCGGCATCGCACGCTTCTCCCGCGCACAGAGCCAGACCGTCAGCGACAAGGCCATCGGCTCGGTGCACTACATCAGCCCCGAGCAGGCCAAGGGTGAGCGCACCGACGCCCGCACCGACATCTACTCTGTCGGCGTTATGCTGTACGAGATGCTGTCGGGCCGCCTGCCGTTTGACGGCGACGGTGCAGTGTCCATCGCCATCATGCAGATTTCGGAGAAGCCGAAGCCGCTGGCCGAAATCGCACCCCAGACCCCGGCAGGACTGCGCCAGATTACCGAGAAAGCCATGGAAAAAGACCCCGACAAGCGCTACCAGAGCGCCCAGGAGATGCTGGCCGCTATCGAGGAATTCAAGCGCAACCCGTCCATCCAGTTTGCGTATGAGTACCGCAGTGCCGAGGACAACCCGGAAAGGAACATCAACCGCGTGGTAAGCAACACAAAGTCCAGCCCGAAATCCACCAGCATCCACACGGGTGACGCCCGTCGTGTCGGCACCTCGAACCCGGGCCGCAGCAAATCTGCCCAAAAGAAGAAGAAAAAGGCATCCAAGGGCTTTTCCCTGCTGCCGATCTTCTTCGGCATGGCCGTGGCGTTTGTCATCGGCGCTTCCATCCTGATCTATCTGATCTTCACCAATTCCAGCAACCTGCTGTTCTCCAACCGTGCCGATGTGCAGGTCATCAGCTTTGTGGGCATGACAAAGGACGAGTTCCTCGCCACCGACTACAACAACCTGCTGCGCGCCGAATTCCCGGAGGAGTATTCCAGTGAACCCGCGGGCACGATCATCCGCCAGACCCCCAAGGCCGGGCGTACCGTCAAGGAGAAACAGCGCATCGTGCTGACCGTCAGCCTGGGCACCCAGTACGTCACGATCCCCGAGACGAAGAACATGGTGGCCGAGGATGCCGAGCAGACCCTGAAGGATATGGGTCTGCGCGTGACCAAGAAACCCATGTCCGACAACTCCGTGGCCAACGGCGCTGTTGTCTACACCCAGCCCGCCGCCGGGGAGACCGTCGAGGGCGACTCCACGGTCATCCTGTACGTCAGCCGCTCCGAGGTCAGCAAGGAGAGCCAGGTTCCGAGTCTGACCGGCAAGACCATTGAGGAAGCCCGCAATGAGGTCAAGGGGCTGAACCTGTCCATCCGCACAATCGAGCAGGCCAGCGAACAGCCCGCGGGTACGGTACTGAGCCAGAGCCCCGATGCCGGTTCCACGGTCCGTAAGTCGAGCGTCATCACACTCGTGGTGTCCACCGGCGTGCCCGAGGTCGTCGCTACCCCCGAGCCAGTCGAACCCACTGTGAACGAGGACGGTACCATCACCGTGCAGGAGAGCTGGTGGCCGAGTGCTGACGGCAGTCACCAGATCCATCAGTTGACCGACGGTACCATGTGGAATGAGAACGGCCAGCGGTGCGACGCACAGGGCAACCCCATTGCCTGATGTGGGGGAAGTCATGGCGTATATTACAAAGGGCATCGGCGGCTTCTACTATGTAAAGACGCCGGACGGCATCGTCGAGTGCAAGGCGCGCGGCATCTTCCGCAAGCGCGGCATCACGCCGGTGGCGGGAGACAACGTCACCCTGTCCGATGACGGCACAATGATCGATGAGATTTTACCGCGCAAAAACGTCTTTATTCGTCCGCCGATTGCCAATCTGGATATTCTGTTCATCGTTACCAGCACGACCCAGCCCGTACCCAGTACGTTGGTGCTGGACCAGCTGGCCGCCGCTGCCATCTACAAGGATGTGCAGCCCGTGCTTGTTGTGACAAAATCTGATTTGGCTGCTGCCGATATGCTGCGCACCGCCTACGCGGGCAGCGGCATCCCGCTGGTGCAGCTGAACTATGAGACCGGCGAGGGCCTTGACGAGGTCAAGGGCTATATTGAAGGGCATCTCTGCGCCTTCTGCGGCAACTCCGGCGTCGGTAAATCGACGCTGCTCAACATGCTGGCCCCCGAGTTGCACCGCGAGACCGGGCAGATCAGCCAAAAGCTGGGCCGCGGGCGGCACACGACCCGCGAGGTCGAAATTTTTGAGATTTGCGGAGGGCGTCTGGCTGATACGCCGGGCTTTGCCAGCCTGGAGGCGCAGAAGCTCTGCCGCATCCCGAAGGATGATCTGCAGCACACTTTCCCGGAGTTCGGACCCTATTTCGGGCAGTGCCGCTTTACGGGCTGCTCCCACCGCAGTGAGACCGGTTGTGCTGTGCGTGAGGCTGTCGAGGCCGGGACCATCAGCAAAACGCGCTATGCAAGCTACCTTGCCATGTATGAGGAAGCCAGCGCACGGAAGGAGTGGGAGAAATGAGCAGGCGTGCCGTGATTCTTTCCGCCGTGCCGGTTTCCACCGCACTGTGCCGCTATGTGCAGCCCGGTGATTTTGTTGTGGCCTGCGACGCAGGCTACCGCAATGCCGAACGACTTGACCTGCGCCCCGACCTCATCGTTGGTGACTTTGACTCCGCCCCGCAGCCCAAAACCGAGCACGATACCATTGTGCTGCCCCATGTGAAGGACGATACCGATACCCAGTACGCCGCCCATTGGCTGCTGGAGCACGGCTATGACGAGATCACCCTGCTGGGCGCTCTGGGCGGGGCACGGCTGGAGCACACGCTGGCCAACCTTGCCACCGGGCTGTATCTTGCCAAAAACGGCGTGAACGTCCTGCTGGCCGACGAGCGCAGCGAGCTGCGGTATCTTGTGCCGGACCGCGAGCTTATTTTGCAGCGCAGGGATTGGAAGTATCTCTCCCTTTTCCCGATGGAGGGTCGGCTGACCGGCGTCTGCATCCGCGGCGCGTTCTACCCGCTGGAAAACGCCGTGCTGACCGCGGACTATCCGCTCGGCGTCAGCAATGAGTTTATCGCGGACACCGCACAGCTGCAATGCTCCGGAGGCTGCGGTCTCGTTGTGCTGACCCGCGACGATGCGTAACACCGCAGCACTGCCCGGCATAGTATGGCGTACACAAACACGGAAAGTGAGGTGTATGCCATGCATGTGGTCGTAGTTCGCTGCCCGCGCGCCTTCCGTTGGATCTTACGCGCAGCCTTCAAGGTCTGAATCCAAATTTTTTCCCCTGCCTGTTCCGGGCAGGGGCTATTTTTTTGCCCTGCCGCATATAATGCCCCAGAACATAACCGGAAAGGGGCAAGCAATATGGAACTCAAGGTGTTCAAAGACACCATCGCATCCTACGGCGGACGCTGGGAAACACGGCTGGAGCTTCCCGTGGAAACGGAGATTCTGATTCCCGACTACCTGCCCGCCGTATTCAAGATCGTCAAGTGCCTGATCACGCCCGTCGTGCTGCAGAACCGTGTGTCCGGCGGGCGCTGGCAGAGCGAGGGCTATCTGCGCTGCACCGTCTACTACCAGAGCGAGGAGCCCGGCACGCGCCTTTTACGCACCGAGCAGAAATTTGCCTTTGAAAAACTGGTCGAGCTGCCCGCCGGGCAGTACGCCGACGGCCCGGCCCAGGTCTGGGGCGAGCCGGAATACTGCAACTGTCGCGCCGTCAGTGAGCACCGCATCGACCTGCGCGGCGCGTACATCCTCTGCGCCGCAGTGGCCGTGCGGCGGGAGTCCGAGCTGCTGACCGCACTGGCCGACTGCGGCATTGAGCAGTACACCCGCACGATGCAGGGCCTGCAATGCGCCGTGACCGAGGAAAAAACGTTGACTGCCGAGACCTCTGCGGCGCTGCCCGGCACCGGGGAAAGCGTGCTGGACATCACCGGCAGTTTTGCCGCCGGCAGCGCAGCGCCGTCCACCGGGCAGGTCAGTGTGCAGGGGACGCTGCAAATTCAAATATGCAGCCAGAACACCGGCACCGGCGAGCTGACCGTGCGCAGCAAGGATCTTGCCGTGCAGCAGACGCTGGAGCTGCCCGGCGTGACCGAGGACGACACAGCCCTTGTGCGCGGCGAGGTGCTGGCCTGCACACTGAGCGCAGTCGACGGCGCAGGGGAAGCGTCCCTCTCGGTGACCTGGAAACTGCGCGTCGAGGTCTGGCGCAGCGTGCAGCACACCGTCGTGGCCGACGCCTACTCCACGCTCTGTAAGACCCAGACCGTGCAGACGGTCTGCCGCCTTTTGCAGAAAACCGCGGATTTGACCGGGCGTATCCAGGTCACGCTTGACGACGACCTGCCCGACGCCGAGGGCACTGTTCTCGGCTGCTTTGTAACGCTGGGCGCCCTGTGCGCCGCACAGGCTGACGGCAACAAGGCTGAAACACATTTAAAACTACTGGGCAAGGGGACTGCGCATGTGTTCATCAGCGATGCCCGCGGTGAGCTGACCTGCTACGACAAGGCGTTTACCTGGCAGCCTGACGGCCTCTGGCCCGGCAGCACTGACGGTGCGTGGCCAAGTGTCGGGGCCTCCGTCGCGCGGGTCGCCAGCAGCAAAAACGGTGCACGGCTGCGGGTCGATTTAGAGATCGAGATCAGCGGCGCCCTGTTCCAGGCGCAGAGCTTTGACGCGCTCTGCGGCGTGGAGCTGGGCGAGGAATACGACGACAGCGACGGCCCGGCCCTCTATATTTACTACGCCCGGCAGGGGGAGCGCATCTTTGACATTGCCAGGCGCTACCATGCCCGCGCCCGTGACCTGGCCGCCGCCAACCATCTGGACACCAACGGTGACCCGCCGCAGGAGCTTACGACGGACACTGCCTGTCTGCTGATCCCCGCAGCGCTGTAAAGGAGGGACACATCCGTGACACAGGATCAAATCTACCAAAACATTGCACAGCGCACCGGCGGGGACATCTATCTCGGCGTCGTCGGCCCGGTGCGCAGCGGCAAAAGCACCTTTATCAAGCGATTTGCCGAGCTGATGCTGCTGCCGCGCATCAAGAACGAGGCCCGTCGTGCCCGCGCCCATGACGAGCTGCCCCAATCCGCCGCCGGGCGCACCATCATGACAACGGAGCCGAAGTTCATCCCCGAGAAAGCCGTCAAACTCGAGCTTTCGGGCGGCGGCAGCTTCAAGGCGCGGCTCATCGACTGCGTCGGCTACATGGTGGACGGCGCGCTCGGCCATGAGGAAAACGAGGCTCCGCGCCTGGTCAAGAGTCCCTGGTTCGACCACGAGGTCCCGTTTGACCTGGCCGCCGAGACCGGCACCCGCTGCGTCATCCGGGAGCACGCCACGGTGGGCCTCGTCGTAACGACGGACGGCTCCATTGCCGACCTGCCGCGGGAGGCGTATCTCGACGCCGAGCGCCGTATCATCGCAGAGCTGGACGGCATCGGCAAGCCGTATATCATCCTGCTGAACTGCGCCGAGCCGGACAGCGACGATGCACAGCGCCTTGCCGCCGAGCTGGCCGAGACCTACGGCCACGCGGTCCTTCCGCTGAACTGCACGACGATGACCGTCGAGACCCTCGACAAGCTGCTGCAAACGCTTTTGTACGAGTTCCCGATCCGCGAGATCGCCGTGCAGATGCCCGCCTGGGTCACGATGCTCGAAAGCGGGCACTGGCTGCAAAGCGCGGTCTACACGTCCATGCTGGATTTTGCTGCCTCGGTGCACCGGATGGCCGACCTTGCAGGCAAGCGCCCCCAGCTGGGGTGTGAATACATCACCGCCGCCAGCCTGACCGGCATGGATTTGGCCAGCGGCAGTGTCAGCATCACCGCTGCCGTCGCCCCGGATATTTTCTATAAGATCCTCGGTGAACAGACCGGGCTGGACATCGTGGACGAGGCAAGCCTTTTGCCCTGTGTCGTCAGCCTGGCCCGGGCCAAGCGCGCCTATGACAAGATCAAATCCGCCCTTGACCAGGTCGAGGCCACGGGCTACGGCATCGTCATGCCGGGCATTGATGAATTGACATTGGAAGAACCCGAAATCGTCAGGCAGGGCGGGCAGTACGGCGTGCGGCTGTCGGCCAGCGCCCCCAGCCTGCACATCATGCGCGCCAACATCCACACCGAGCTTTCACCCACCGTCGGCAGTGAGCAGCAGGGGGAGGAGCTCATCAAAAGCCTGTTGGCAGACTTTGAGACCGACCCTGGCAAGCTGTGGAGCACGAATATTTTCGGCAAGAGCCTGAACGAGCTGGTCAGCGAGGGCGTGCAGGCAAAGCTGCTGCACATGCCGCAGGAGGCACGCAACCGCCTGCAGCAGACGCTTGAGCGCATCATCAACGAGGGCTGCGACGGGCTGATCTGCATTCTGTTGTGACGGAGGAGTTATGTTCAGACGCATTTCCAGGCAGGAGCGTGAGCGCCGCGCCGCCAGGGCCGAGCTGGAAACGACCTTGCAGGCACTGCGCTCGAACGAGCGCGCCTTCACGGAGGCGCAGGACCCATTTTATATTGACCAGCTGACCTACCAGCATGCCGCGCTGATGTGCCGCTGCCGGGCGCTGCTTCGCACACTGCGGGCGGAAGGGGAGGAGCCATGACCGAATATTGGCCCTGTCTGCTCGCAGCTGTGTGCGCCATCGCCGTACTGCGCTGTGCCGCCCGCCAGCGGCACGGAATGCGCAGTCTGCTGGCAGGGGCCGTCTGCGGTCTGGGCGCGCTGGCCCTGCTGGGCCTGTTGGAGCCGGTGACCGGCATTGCGCTGCCGCTGAATCGCTTTACGGCGTTCTGCGCGGGCGTTTTTGGATTGCCCGGCGTGACGGCCCTGCTGATTTTGCGGCTGCTTTTATAAAATGCCTTGCCAACAGGGCGGAAGTATGCTATACTCTTTTAGAAAACGAGTGGAACATACGGCGGCGGGACAGCCCGCAAGGGCTGCCTGAGGAAAGTCCGGGCTTCACAGAGACAGAGTAACTGCTAACGGCAGCCGGGGGTGACCCCAGGGATAGTGCAACAGAAAGAAACCGCCGCGAAAGCGGTAAGGATGGAAAGGCGAGGTAAGAGCTCACCAGCGCACTGGCGACTTTGCGGCTATGTAAACCCTGCTCGAAGCAACATCCGTATGGGACATTATGCGGAGTCTCGCGCGTCCCGGTGATGGCGTGAGCCTTGCGGCGACGCAAGGACAAGATAGATCGTCGTTTGATACAGAACCCGGCTTACGGTCCAGTCGTTTTTTTCTTTGTTTTTTGCAAAAGCACATCTGTTTTTTGGTGCAGATGTGCTTTTTTGTATTTTTCCGCATAAAAAAGCGCACTATCTGGCAAAAAGTGCTTGTTTATTTCAGATAAATCGTATATAATGTAGTGTACGCCTGTGGTTGTGCCAAGATAGAGGGTGCACGCACAGGATTATGAAGGGAAACGTATATATTTATTTAGGGGGATCGTACTTATGGCTGATTACTTTGCAATGAATCACGACGAACTCACCGCTGAAAAGACCGCGCTGGAGGCCCAGTACAAGAAGTTTCAGGGTATGAATCTGAAGCTGAACATGGCCCGCGGCAAACCCGGCCCTCACCAGATGGATCTGGCCATGGACCTGCTCAAGATGGACAACTACATCACCGACAACGGCTTTGACACCCGCAACTACGGTGAGCTGGAGGGTCTGCCCGAAGCCCGCGCACTGTTTGCCGATGTGTTCGGCGTGCAGCCCGGCGAGGTTTTCGTGGGCGGCAACTCCAGCCTGCAGCTGATGTACAACCTGGTCGCCATCGGCATGATGTTCGGTTTCCAGGATTCCCCGAAGCCCTGGGGCCAGGTCGAGCACCGCAAGTTCCTCTGCCCCGTGCCCGGCTATGACCGCCACTTTGCAATCACCGAGGAGATGGGCTTTGAGCTGATCTCCGTGCCCATGAGCCCCGACGGCCCCGACATGGACATGATTGAAAAGCTCGTCGCCGAGGATGACACCATCAAGGGAATCTGGTGCGTGCCGCAGTACTCCAACCCCGACGGCTACACCTACAGCGACGAGACGATCCGCCGCTTTGCCGCGCTCAAGACCGCCGCCCCCGATTTCAAGATCTTCTGGGATGAGGCGTACATCGTCCACCACCTGACCGATGAGATCATCGAGACGCCGGTTTTGCTGAACGAGGCCAAGAAGTACGGCAATGAGGACCGTGTCTTTATGTTCACCTCCACGAGCAAGATCACCTTCCCGGGCGCGGGCATCTCCGCCATCGCCTGCAGCGAGAACTCGATGAAGTACATGTGCAAGCGCTTCTCGACGATGATCATCAGCTACGACAAGATGAACCAGCTGCGCCATGTCCGTTTTCTCAAGAATAAGGCCGGTGTCCTGGCCCACATGGCCAAGCATCGCCGCCGCCTGGTGCCCTGCTTTGACGCCGTCAAGACCACCTTTGCCGAGGAGCTGACCCCCTGCGGCAACATCGCCCACTGGACGAACCCGAAGGGCGGTTACTTCATCAGCTTGTACGTCATGCCCGGCTGCGCCAAGCGCGTAGCCCAGCTGTGCAAGGACTGCGGCCTGACCCTGACGGGTGCCGGCTCTGCCTACCCCTACCACAAGGATCCCGATGACTCGCATCTGCGTATTGCGCCGACCTACCCGAGCCTGACCGAGGTCGAAACTGCTTCTGCACTGCTCTGCGTCTGTGTGCGCCTGGCAGTTGTTGAAAAGCTGCTGGCCGACCAGCAGTAAAATATAATCCCGCCCGCCGGTGCGGGCAAGTTTTTTGGAGGTTTCTATGAACAGAAAAGGGAAGTCATGGCCGTTGTTCGTCGTGGCAATTTTGATCGTGCTGTTCTCCCTGACGGCCATCTTGGGTGTGAGCTATACCTACGGCGACACCAAGAATGTCTACGTCAAGGGCGCATCTGACATCCGCTTCGGCATCGACATCCGCGGCGGCGTGGACGTTACGTTCATGCCTGCCGACGATGTGGAGGCCACCGAGGCCCAGATGACCGCAGCCAAAACGGTTATCGAGGACCGCCTTGTCGGCCTCGGCATCACCGACTACGAGAGCTACGTTGACAACAACAAGAATCGTATCATCGTGCGTTTCCCGTGGAAGAATGATGAGGCAAACTTCAACCCGCAGACCGCAATCGACGAGATCGGCACCACCGCCAAGATGGTGTTCCGCAAGGGCTCGTCCGCCACGGGTGAGGAAATCCTGAGCGGTGACGACGTGGCTTCCGCAAGCGCTGCCTACAACGAGACCGAAGGCTGGGTCGTCCAGCTGAAGTTCAACTCTGCGGGCGCATCTGCCTTTGCCACGGCCACCGCCGAGCTGGCAGCCAGCAACGGCACGATCTCCATCTGGCTGGATGATAATAACATCTCCACCGCCACGGTCAACGAGGCCATCACCGGCGGTGAGGCCATCATCAAGGGCAACTTCGATCAGGACAGCGCCTCCACGCTGGCGAACCAGATCAACTCCGGCTCTCTGCCGTTTGCCCTGTCCGCCGAGAGCTACTCCACCATCAGCCCGTCCCTGGGTGCCAAGAGCCTGGACGTCATGGTGCAGGCCGGTATCATTGCCTTCATTCTGGTCGCGATCCTGATGATCGTGCGCTACCGTCTGCCCGGCACCATCGCGGTCATCTCCCTGATGGGCCAGGCCGCCGCCACGCTGGCTGTTGTGTCCGGCTATTTCACGGTTTTCCCCGGCTCCACGCTGACGCTGCCCGGCATTGCCGGTATTATCCTCGGCATCGGCATGGGTGTTGACGCCAACGTTATCACCGCCGAGCGCATCAAAGAGGAGCTGTCCAAGAACAAGACCCTCGAGGGTGCTGTCAACAGCGGCTTCAAGATGGGCCTGACCCCCATCATCGACGGCAACGTGACCATCGTCATCGTCGCCGCCATCCTGATGGGCGCCTTTGGCCCGACGGACGGCTTCTGGGCCAAGGTCTTTAACCCGATCTTCTACTGGTTTGGACCTTCCACTGCCGGTACGATCTACTCCTTTGGCTTCACCCTGCTGACCAGCGTTCTGCTGAACTTTGTCTTTGGCGTCTGGGCGACCCGCGTTATGATTCGCGGCGCTGTCCACTTCAAGCCTCTGCGCAAGGCTTGGCTGTTCGGCGGCAAGAAGGAGGGCGGTGCCGACTTCAAGACCCCGTCCATCAACTTCATCGGCAACCGCAAGAAGTTCTACACCTTCTCCTGTGCGCTGATCGCTGTCGTGCTTGTGTTCTGCGGCATCTTCGGCGTCAAGATGGATGTCGAGTTCAAGGGCGGTTCCATGATCACGCTGGCCTATGAGGGCGACGCTGACCTGAACGACCTGAAGTCCACCATCGGCACCGAGCTGGGCAAGTCCAATCTGACCCTGCAGACCGGCTCTGATATTTCCGGTAACCAGACCCTGACTGTCACCCTGCCCGGCAGTGACACGCTGACCACCGAGCAGCTCGACAACCTGCTGGCTGCCCTGAATGAGCAGTACCCCGACAACAAGTTCGTCCAGAATGAGGTCAGCAACGTCGATGCCACCATCGGTAAGGAGTTCCTGCTCAAGAGCGTCGTCGCGCTGGTTGCGGCCTGCGTGCTGATCCTGCTCTACGTGGCCTACCGCTTCCGCAAGATCGGCGGCCTCAAGGCCGGTTCTACCGCCATTGTGGCTTTGCTGCACGACATGTTCGTCGTCTTCGGTGTCTTTGTCCTCCTGCGCATTCCCCTGAACGGCAACTTTATTGCTGCCCTGCTGACCATCCTGGGCTACTCCATCAACGATACCGTCGTTATCTATGACCGTATCCGCGAGAACAGCGCCCTGTACGGCAAGAAGCAGATGAGCCTGGCCGAGCTGGTCAACCTGTCCGTCAACCAGAGCTTTGCCCGTTCTCTGATGACCTCCATCACGACCTGCCTCGCCCTGGGCGTTGTCTGCGTGGTCTCGGTCATCTACCGTCTGGACAGCATCTACTCCTTCGCGTTCCCGCTGCTGTTCGGCATGGTCAGCGGCGTCTACAGCACGATCTGCATCGCCACGCCGCTGTGGGTCGACTGGAAGAACAAGAAGAAGGCTGCCAAGAAGGCCTGAGCTTGTAGAAAAGGAGGGAACCCGATATGAAATGCCCCTATTGCGGTGAAGTTGACTCCAAGGTCATCGACTCCCGCCCGACGGAGGACGGTGAAAAGATCCGCCGCCGCCGCGAGTGCCTGAACTGCAAAAAGCGCTTTACCACCTACGAGATCGTTGAGACGGTCCCGCTGATGGTCGTGAAGAAGGATCGCTCCCGCGAGGTCTTTGACCGCCAGAAGCTGCTGAACGGCATGCTGCGCGCCTGCGAGAAGCGCCCCGTCAGCTACACCCAGCTGGATGCCGCCGTGGACCGCATTGAGCAGCAGCTGCTCAACTCCTATGACCGCGAGGTTTCCTCCATCCATATCGGCGATCTGGCCATGCAGGAGCTCAAGCAGATGGACGATGTCGCCTATGTGCGCTTTGCCTCCGTCTACCGTCAGTTCAGCGATGTCAACACCTTTATGGAAGAACTGAAGGATATGCTGGACAGCCGCTCAAAAACCGCTGAAAAATGATTGCCGCACCTGTTCGATCTGGGTGCAGGCGCGCTGCGTCTCCATCTCGAGGTCTGCCAGGCTGTCGGCCTCGGCACAGGGCGGCAGCACGGCCAGCGTCTGGTTGAGCTGATCCAGAATATTGCGGCGCACAAGCAGGCCCAGGACCTGAGTGCTGCGCAGTGCCCGGTTGGCCGCACAGCTGTACGCGCGGCGTGCGGCAGGGTAGTCGCCCTGCTCCGCCAGAGCGTAGGCTGCTTCAAGCTGCCGCTGCATTCCGGCTGTGGTGCGGTCCACATACTGCCCCGCCCGGAACAGCAGCACGCACAGAGCCAGCAGAATGATTGCGGCATACCAATTTCGCTTCATACGCACACCTTTTCAGGCCGCCCCTTTCGGGGTGGCCTTTTTCTGTATCAGAATGGATTTTTTGCCGTTGTAGAGCAGCAGCAGAACCGCCTCGCGGGTCGTCTGCTCACGGCGCAGCAGTGCATCCAGCGCTGCCGTATCCATGCCGAAGAACGCAAGATTTTCCTTGTAAACTGCCTTATCGATGAGCAGCGGCAGCATAGGCGGCTCGCCGCCGTCCTGCGGCATTGGGGCCGCTGTGATGCTGCCGTTCGGCTCGATCACGCCCCAGTAAACATCCTTGGGGGAAAAGATGTCCTTGCCGCGCAGGGCCTCGGCCAGGTCGGATGCCGTGATGCGCAGCTGTGCCAGCTCGTCCTGCAAAATTTCCCCGTTGCGAATGATCGTCACTGGCTTTCCCAAAAGCAGCTGGGCATATTTCGGGCAAAACCAAACCAGCGTGGAGTTCAGAATTTCAAGAGCCGTGATTAAGAAAATCGGCACCAGGCTGGCCGAGAGCGGTAGATCCGGCTCGTCGATGCAGATGGATGCGACGTTGGAGATCAGCAGCGTCGTCACCAGCTCGGCGGGCTGCAGCTCTCCCAGCTGGCGCTTGCCCATCAGCCGCATGGCCACCACCACAGCCAGATACACCAGCACCGTGCGCACAACCGAAGAAATCATCCCGGCACCTCCTCATAAATTCCCGCAAAGGCGGCCACACTATCCTGCGTGAGAGGGGGAGAACCATGACGCAGAAACCGCTGTACCGCTCGCTGAATGCCAACCTTGCGCTTCTGGAGGAAATGTTTGGCCGTTCCGACGATTTTTATACCAAGCGCCTGATGCTTGCCGGTATCCCGTGCGCTATCGCCATGTTCACAGGGCTGTCCTCGCCGGAAAAGCTCTGCCACATGGCGTTGGACATGCTGGACCGCGACCCCGCCATGTTGGGCGGCGGGGAGGGGCTGTGCGACTATCTGCTGACCCAGAGCCGCGTCCCCGCCGAGCCTGACGCGGTGGAGGATCGCACCGCGCTGGTGGAGCTGCTCTCCAACGGACTGTCCGTTTTGCTCATCGACGGCGTGCGGCGCGGCGTCGCGTTTTCGACGCAGGAGATGCCCCAGCGCTCGGTCTCGACGCCGATGAGCGAGGGCAACCTGCGCGGCCCGCAGGAGGCATTCACCGAGCTGCTGCGCAATAACATTTCGCTGCTGCGGCGGCAGTTCCGCACCGGAACGCTTGTGGCAGAAATCTCCACCGCCAGGACCCGTGCCAAGACCGAATACTGTCTGTGCTACGACAGTGCCCTG
>ULQT01044253.1_pt1 | contig 17278 bp, 7 predicted proteins | sample 1954791 | NCBI WGS metagenome assembly ULQT01 (sample SAMEA4835663, study PRJEB28245) | human gut metagenome | biome: gut microbiome; material: fecal sample | place: Denmark | collected 2008 | reverse complement strand
GGGCGTCGGCGAGCGGGTATGGAATGAGTCGAAGGTAACGGTCAACGGCAAGCCCTATGCGATTGCGACCGACGAGAACGACCGCCGCTATATCGACGTCGCGGCATCGAACGCCGGCACCTACAACGCCACACTGACCACTACGGAGTCCGGCAGCTGGTATGACACCTCGGTCTACACCGATGTGAAACTCCCCTACTCGCAGTTCTGGACGACGACCGCCCAAGCGTTGCAATCGTACCCGATGTACGGTTCGTACACCAAAGAAAACGGCAACAAGCTGATTTTCGACGACGCTTTCGCCGTGCTGGACGTGGCGCTGACGGGATCGGCCGAAATCGCTTCGGTGAAGGTCGCGTCGCCCGACGAAGAAATCGTGGCCGGATTCGCCAACTATCTCCCCTCCCGCGGGGGCTTCTCGATGACCGAAGGCGTCGACTTCGCCGTGCTCAACTGCACCGACGACGGCCGCTGCGTGGCGCTGGACAAGGGAACGCCGAAACATTTCCACATCATGCTGGCACCGGGCGACTATCCGACGGGGTTGGAGATTACCGTCGGCGACGCGGAGCACCGCGCCATGAAACATACGCTGGCGCCCCTGCAACTTGCCGCAGGCGAAGTATACACCGTCGATCTGGCCTATACGCCCGACGCCGACCTCGTCTTCTACGAAGGTTTCGACAACTTCGTCTGGGGCGGCGACATCATGGGCGGACAGGAGGCGTCGGGCTACGCCCCGACGGCCGAAACCGTTACGACGGACTCGGGAACGGACCGCGACGGTTATGCGGACGCCTTCGAACGGGTCGCCTACAACAACCCCGGGTCGGCCTTCATCCAGTCGAATACGTGGGATGAAGTCAACGGCAAGACGGTCGGCACGTCGCATCAAATGTCCGACTCCTACGTGGCCAGCCGCAACATCGCCGACTACACCTTCATGTTCCGCTGTCAGGAGTATCAGGGTTATCTCGCCTGCGGCACGGGGAACACGGGCCGCGCCATCTTCCAGACCGCCGCGCTTCAAGCCATAGAGGGCATCAGCTCCGTGCGCGTCGCATTCGACTTCTGCTACCAGTACGGTTCGACGGACGTCCTGCTGTTCCAAGTCCTCAACGGAGGAATGATCGCCTCGGCGACCGTCGACGGGCACTCCGTCACGCTGACCGACGAGAATTCGGGCTACTCGGGTGCAACGGGAAAATACATCGTCGAGAAAAACTACGTGACGCTCCCGTCGAGCGAGTCGGCCGTCAAGGAGTGGCACCGCGTGGAGGTCGTCGTGGAGAACGCGACCGACGGCACGATGCTCTACTGGGCGGGCAACGACACAAGCAGCGGCGTCCATGGCTTCTATCTCGACAACATCGAGGTGCGTTCGCTCGGCGAAGCGGAGCGGGGCGAGAACATTCTGCGCGTGCTCTACTGGAATATTCAAAACGGCATGTGGTCGGATCAGGCCAACGATTACGACAACTTCACGGCTTGGGTGAAGAAGTACGACCCCGACGTGTGCGTATGGTGCGAATCGGCGACCATCTACAAGGACAACACCAATGCAGGAGCGCCCGCATCCGACAAGTTCCTGCCCGACGGCTGGCCGGCACTGGCAGCGCGCTACGGCCACTCGTATACGGCCGTCGGCGGCTGGCGCGACAATTATCCGCAGACCATCACCTCGAAATATCCGATCGAGACGCTGCTCAAAATCACGGATACGGAGCAGGCGGGAAAACCCGTTTCGCACGGCGCCGCCATCCAGCAGGTCACCGTGAAGGGCCATAAAATCAATGTCGTGACGCTCCACACGTGGCCGCAGGCCTACGCCTTCGGCGTCACCGGCTCGGCAAATCAGGCGGCGAGCGCCGCCAACAACGAAGGCGACAAGTACCGTGCGTTCGAAATCGGGTACATCTGCGACAAGACGGTCAACGATCCGGCCTACGCCGCACAGGAGGATTGGCTGATGATGGGCGACTTCAACGCCCGTTCCCGCGTCGACAACTGGTTCTACAACTATCCCGAGAACGACACCCGTCTGCTGGTTCACGATCACATCCGCAACAATACCGATTTGGTGGACATCATCGCCGAGCGCAACCCGGGACGCTTCATCTCGTCGACCTACGGCAATGCCCGCATCGACTTCATGTACGCCTCGCCCTCGATGTACGGACGTGTCGCGAACGCGCTGATCGTCATCGACAAGTGGACGACGGCAACCAAGAGTCCCTACGTGTCCAACTTCTACGACCCCTCGGACCATCGTCCGATTTTGGTGGATTTCGAGTTGAAATGACCGTTGGGAACGAATCTCCGACCTGAAACCAATACTACTACTGTTAACCTTATCGACTTATGAGAAAAACATTTCTGACGGAAAGTCTCGCCCGCTTGCTGCGGGGAGCGATCGGAATCGCGTGCCTGACGGCGGCCTGCGTGTCGTGCGAAACGCACTCGAACTCCGACCGCAGCGAGTCGATCGCGGTCTACGCGGACCCGATCGAAAAGAAGCCGGTCGACGCCGTATACGTCGGCGTGCAGGGCGGGCAGGCGAAAATCTATGCGGAGGCGAACGTCGACTTCGTCGCCTCGTGGGAGGACGACGCCGACATGCCCTGGGCGGCAGTCCTGGACGACACTGCGGTCGACCCGCTGACGGGGTGCCGCATAGTGACCCTCGACGTCCAGCGGCGTGTCGAAACGGGCTGTTACTACACGCGGCGCACGGGTATGCTGATTCTGGCGGCGACCGACGGGACGCTGAACTACAACCGCATAGTGCCCGTACACCAAGGTTCGACAGCTCGCGTGAGCAACGATTTCTCCTCCATGAAGTACGGCAAAACCGATCCCCGCTTCACGGACGACGAGACGCCCATCGACGACTGGACGACCGCCCAGAAGGATTACGGCTTCTCCTCCACGACAATCGATGGCGAGGAGCACGCCCACTGCTACGGCAAGAACGGCTATCTGAAATTGGGCGACGACGAAGGACACGGCGCCGACCTGATTTCGCCCTACACCAACACGCTGCGCAGCGACTCGATGCTCATGGTCTCGTTCCGCGCTGTGGCGTATACCGACTTCTACACCGGAGCCAAGGACGACAACAAAATCAAGGTCGAGGTACTCGACGGGGGCGTAATCGCCGATTTCGCCGACACGGGCAAGACCTCGATCGAGCTCGAAGCCGCCTACTACGACCCCCGGAGCGACGAGTTCCCCGAGAACATGTGGGAGGGAAGCGACCTGCTGGTCTTCGTGGTCGGAACGCAGCTCAATCCGATTACGGTCAACACGCGCATCCGCATCAGCTGCGGCTCGTTCACCCAGACGTCGCCGGTCAACAACCGCATCTTCCTCGACAATTTCTACATCCGCCGCCTCGAAGCGGACGAAGAGAATTACTTTACCGAAAACAACGGCAGCGGCAAGGACATAATCCTCGGAGCGCCTCTCGAGGAGGGTCAGGAGTAAGCAGGCCGGAACAAGTCGTATCACCTAAAACAACCTGAAATGAACAAATTTCTTCACACAATGAGCGTTTTCGCCCGTGCGATGTCGCTGGGGGCGATTCTGATAATGCTCGCAGCATACACGGCACCGGCGAAGGCTCAGGAACAGCCGCAGGCGGTTCACGGCATCATCTTCGACTCCGAAGGCAATCCGCTGGTCGGAGCCACAGTGGTCGTCGCTGGCGGAGTGCAGGGCACGACGACCGACACCAAAGGTAAATTCACACTCAAAGTCAAACCCTCCGATTCGCTGACATTCTCCTACCTCGGCTACACGTCACAGACGACGAAGGTGGGCAGCCGCACGAAATTCAACATCCGGCTGGAAAAGGACGCCTCCACCGACATCGAAGAAGTGGTGGTCATCGGCTACGGCCAAGTGGCCAAGAAAGACCTGACCGGTTCGGTCTCTACGGTCAAGATGAACGACATCAAGGACCTGCCCACGCTCTCGGTCGACAACGCATTGCAGGGACGTATCGCCGGCGCCGACTTCATGTCGACCACCGGCGAACCGGGCGCCACCACGACCATCCGTATCCGCGGCACGCGTTCGATCAACGCCTCGAACGAACCGCTGATCGTCGTCGACGGCGTGATGGACGCCATCCACGACCTGAACGACATCAACTCCGACGACATCGCTTCCATCTCCGTGCTGAAAGACGCCTCGTCGACGGCCATCTACGGTTCACGCGGCGCCAACGGCGTCATCCTCATCACCACCAAACGGGGACTCGGCACGACGGGCAAGCCGAACATCACGTTCAAGACCGACATCGGCTTCTCGCAGCTGCCCCGCCACCTCGACATCATGAACGCGGCGGAATTCGCACAATACCGCAACGACTACGCCTCGTTCGGCTCCGACGCCAACCATCCCGACATCGGCGCCGATACGCCGCTCTCCGGCTCGGTGTACCCCGACCCGCTCTCGCTGGGCGAGGGAACCGACTGGATCAAGGAGATCACCCGCACGGCCATCTACTCGAATTACGCGCTCTCGCTCTCGGGCACCAACGAGAAAGCCTCGTACTACTCTTCGTTCTCCTACAACGATACGCAGGGCATCATCGACGACAGCGGCCAGAAGCGCTTCACGGGGCGTATCAACCTCGAACGCCAGCTGTTCAAATGGCTGAAAGTCGGTTACACGGGGTCTTATACATGGAGGCACAACGACCAGAACAAGGCCACGATAGGCGGCACCAACTGGTGGAGCGGCGCCCAATACCTGTCACCGCTGCTCAAACCGACGGACACATACAACCCGCTGTACTACAACGGACAGAAAATCAATACGCCGCGTGCGTTGATCGACCAGAACACCCATTACCTCGAACGTCATTCGAGCAACCACAACTTCTCGCTCAAACTGGAACCGATCAAGAACTTCACGATCAACAGCACCTTCTCCTACTACCTCTACCAGCGTCACACGTACCGTTACTATCCGGGCACGCTGCCCATGAAGAGCGAAAACGAAGGCGGCGAGGCATACCGCGCCGACTGGGACGAGAATTCGTTCTCGTGGGAGACGACGGCCGGCTACAAGTTCGAGAAGAACGGCCATGCGCTGGACGTCCTCGGCGGCTTCTCGGCCTACCGGTTCGTGTCGCACGACTTCAATCTCTCGGGCAAAGGCTACATGGACGACGCCATCATGTGGAACAACATGAACGCTGTCCTGGACAAGGAGACCTACTCGGCAGGCACGGCCTACTCGAAAAAGACCAAGATGTCGGTCTACGCCCGTCTGAACTACAACTGGAAATCGCGCTACTACCTCACGGTGACCGGCCGTTACGACGGCGCCTCGAACTTCGCGGCCAACAACAAGTGGGCATTCTTCCCGTCGGCGGCCGTCAAGTGGAATCTGGCCAACGAGAACTTCCTGAAAGACTGCGACTGGATAGACGACCTGTCGATTCGCGTGAGCGCCGGTCTGACCGGCAACGACGCGATCAGCACCTACCGTTCGCTGGCCGTGCTCTCGTCCACCACAGGCGGCTATCTGTTCGACGGTTCGCAGCCTGTCGCCTTCTACCGCAGCCGTCTGGATTCGCCCGACCTGACATGGGAGAAGACGGCCGCCTACAACGTGGCCATCGACTGGTCGATGTTCAAAGGACGCCTGAACATCACGGCCGAAGCCTACAAATCCAAGACAACCGATCTGCTCATGTCGCTGGCCGTAGCCGCCCAGACGGGTTACACCTCGCGCTGGACCAATATCGGCTCGACGTCGAACAAGGGCATCGAGCTTTCGATCGAGAGCCAGAACATCGTGCGGCCGAACTTCCACTGGACGACGACGCTCACGATGTCGCATAACGACCAGATGGTCGACGATATCGGCTCGGAAGACTTCATTTCGGCTTACGACTCGCCGGGCAACAACAGCTACATGATGTACGGATACGTCAAGGGATACCCGCTCAACTCGCTGTGGGGCTTCAAGTACGGCGGCACGTGGAAAAACGCCGACGAACGCAAGGAGAACGAAATTACGAAGACCTACGTGAGCGTCTCCAACACCGACGGCGGCGCACGCTACTACGACGTCAACCACGACGGCGTGATGTCGCGCGAAGACCTGATTTATCAGGGCAACGCCGACCCCTATCTGTACGGCGGTCTGCAAAACACGTTCTACATTCACGGCTTCAAACTGGGTGTCTATTTCGCCTACTCGCTCGGCGGCAAGATCTACAACTATTCGGAGATCTACATGGCCGGTTCCCAGTTCGCGAACCAGTACCGCTACATGCTCGACGCCTGGCATCCCGTGCGCAACCCCAACTCCGACATCCCGCGCGCCGGAGCCAAGAGCGACGCCGCGCTACCGAGCGACTTCATGATTCACGACGCTTCGTATCTGCGACTGAAAAACGTCACGCTCGCCTACACGTTCGACTTGCGGAAGAAATGCTCGTGGCTGCGCGACCTCACGCTGAGCGTATCGGGCGAAAACCTCTATCTGTGGAAGAAATACAACGGATTCGACCCCGACGTATCGAGCGAAGGCACCTCGTCGACGCTGCGCCGCATGGACTTGGGCGCCTACCCCAAACCCCGAACCATCATATTCAGCATCCAGTTGAGATACTAAACCAATAAGATCATAAGAACTATGAAAATCAAGAACATATTGTATGCGACGCTCTTCGCGGCTTCCCTCTTGTTCCAGTCGTGTTCGCTCGACGAGGACACGTCGGGAATTTCGAGTCCCGACAATTTCTTCCGCAAATACTCGGAGTGCCAGTCGGTCGTGAACAGCTGCTACATCCCCATCAAATCGATTTACACCTACACCTACATGCTCGCCACCGAATGCGTCACCGACATCGCATACTGCCCGTCGGGTACGCGCGACGCCAGTCTGGACATCTCGCCCGCCGTGCCGCGTTTCGGCTCGACCGTCTGGACGCAGGGCTATCTCGGCGTACAGCGCTGCAATTTCGCCGTCAACGGCATCGAACGCGCCTATCAGAACGAAGTACTCTCCGAAGAGCAATACCTGCAACTGCTCTGCGAGGCCAAGACTCTGCGCGCGTTCTACTACTGGACGCTGACCTGCTTCTTCGGCAACGTTCCCTTCTACTTCGACGACGTCACCGACAACGAGGTGCTCAACCGCATTCAGGTGCTGCCGCGCATGGATGCCGACGAAACGCGCGCGACAGTAATCAAAGACTTGCAGTCGATCGCGCCACTCGTCGACCAGACTCGCACCTACGACAACGAGGCCAACCGGCTGGGAGCCTCCTGCGCCTACATGCTCATCGCCAAAATGGCCATGTGGAACAAGGAGTGGGACACGGCCCTCGAAGCGCTGCAACAGATCGAGACCATCTACGGCCCCCTGTCGCAGTACGACTACGCCCAGAACATCCTCTTCCGCAACAAGAACACTCCCGAATCCATCATGGAGATTCAGCACACCTACACGCAGGGCGGTCTCACCTATACCTCCAACGTGGCCTGCATCTGCCAGCCCTATCCGCGTTCGGCCAACTCGTCCATCTACGACGGCGTCGACATTCCCGAACTCGGCGATCAGGCGACCGTATGGACGGCCATGCGGCCGAACGTCTACTTCTGTCAGGGACTCCAATCCAAGATGGGCAAGGATATCCGCGCCAAATACAACATGGCGTGGGGCTATGAAGACAAGACCTTCAACAGCACCAACACCCGTCCCTGGTGCGGTCCGAAATTCTGGTGCCCGAACATGCAGGCATCGGCCGACGGCAACAATTACAAGGTATTCCGCTACGCCGACGCGCTGCTGATGATGGCCGAGTGCTACTTCTACAAGGAAAACTACGAGAAGTCGATCGAGTACCTCGACATGACCCGCACGCGCGCCGGACTGGGCAACTACATCTACCGTACGCCCGCACGCCTGGAAGAGGAGATTCGCAACGAACGGGCGCGGGAGCTCTTCGGCGAATTCCAGCGCAAGTACGATCTGGTGCGCTGGGGCATCTGGTACGATGCGGTGACGAGCAACAGCGACTATGGCCCTCTGCAACTCAATACGACGTCCAGCCTCATCAAACCGTGCCACCGCTACTACCCCATTCCCGACACGGAGGTAACCTACTCGAAGAATAACCTCGACAACAACGAATACAAGGCCTACGGGTTGTAACGACCAGAAACTCTCAGACTATGAAAACATCACTCAATAAACACAAAAGATCGGCCGCCGGCCTGCTGATCGCCGTTGCGGCATTCGCGGCCGCCCTGACCGGCTGTCAGAAGGATTTCGAGATGGACCTGCCGCTGGCGGTGGCGGCACGGGAACTGTCGCTGAGCAAAGAGGCCGGCTCGACACACGTGCTGGTCTATTCGAACGGAGAGTGGACGGCACGCTTCACGCGCAACGTGAAGTGGGCGTCGCTCAACAAGCTCGAAGGTTACGGCAACCACGAAATCGTCTTCACCTACGCGGCCAACTACGGTATTTCGCGCAAAGTCGGGGTCGTCTTCCAGAAAGGCGAACTGGCCGACACCGTGACGTTCACCCAAGCGGGCACCGTCACCGAACCGTCGCTCGCGTTCGCCAAACCCGCCGTAGCGCTGTTGAAGGCGCCATCGCGAATCTTCGCACCCATCGACACCAACCTGCGGTACTGCATCGACGACGTGGAGGCTTCCGTCACCTACTACGATGCGGACGGAGTGCCCGGTGAACCCGTACCCGTCGTGACGCGCGCCGAAAGCGAAGAGGGCGACGACAAACCGCAGGCGCAACCCGTTACGCCCTGGATTTCCGAGGTCGCCATCACGCACGAGGGCGTGTCGTTCGCCGTCGAGGACAACGAGGCCGGCTCCACGCGCCTGGCCGACCTGACCCTCTTCATCGAAGACGCCGAGGGCACAGCCACCACCTCGGTGCTGAGCATCTCGCAGGGAATCGCCGAGCCTTCGCTCAAACTGGACAGCTCCGTCGAGACCTACGAGGGTTATGCACAACAGTGCACGATTCCGGCCACGACAAATAACCTCGTACCCTACGCCGACCAAATCGTCTACGATATCACCTACGATACCCCCGTCGAGGAGGGCAACGAGTGGCTGTCGGAACCCATGCTCACGGACGAGGGGCTGACCTTCTCGCTGACCCAGAACGACAGCTCGGAAGCCCGTTCCGCCACGCTCAACCTCAGTTACGCCGACGCACTGGGCGCCTCCGTTTCGGCAGTCTGCAAAATCACCCAAAAAGCCTATCCCACCGCCGTCGACTTCGCGACCGTACGCGGAATGACCCCGGGAGAAATCTCGCTGGCGGGCTATATCGAGGGATTCGTGGTCAGCGACCCGGCCAGCAAGAACATCGTTTCGAGCCCCCAGACCGGACAGTATGCGTTCGACCGTACCGAGAACGACCGCACGGTCTACCTCGAATCGACGGACGGCCGCTACGGTTTCTGCCTGAAATTCGCAACCGAAGACGACAACACGCTGGAACGTTTCTCGAAGGTGCGGCTCTCGCTCGACGGCGCCATCCTCGAAAAGAAGGCCGTCCCCGAATGCTACACCATCACGGGACTGACGGCGGCCAACATTCTGGATACATCGACACCCGACGAATTCAAGATTCCCGTCAAGACCAAACGCATCGCCGAACTCACCGACGACGACATCTTCACGCTGGTCTCGGTACCCGACCTGGAAATCATGTGCAAGGACGGCGCCTACACCAACTGCACCGACGGTTACTCGCTCAAAGACGACGTGAACCCAATCGGCGCCACCGCGCCGCGCTGGGACGTCGCACCGCTGATGTGCTACGACAAGACGGGCGAAGTAATCCACATGCTGACCAATGCAGCCGTACCCTGGCGCCGTTTCAGCTCGGGACGCGATCTGGAATTCTATTCGGTCGTAGCCCAAGGTTCGGGCACGTTCCGGGGTATCGTCGTGGCCGACGACGTGGCGCCCGTCCGTTTCGGCGACCTCGGCCGCTACCAGCTGCGCGCCATGACGCAGGGAGAAATCGCCCTGACCGAAGAGCCGTTCTCGAAGACCATCGTCGAGTGGAACTGGAACGACCGCCAGAACGACCTCACACCGGAAATCGGAGAGGGCGAGATCGACAAGTACGACGCCACGCAGGCCGGGTCACCGGACTTCAACAATGTCGTCTGCTCGGGCAACGGCGGCGAAACTTCCGAACAGAAGGGACTGGTGCCCAATGGCAGCGTCGTGCTCTCGCGCCAGTGGTGGGATTTCGACAAGGACGAAGGCAAATATTTCGACATCTCGTTCTCGACGCAGAGCATCACCGGATCGAACCTGATTTTCGGCATCGTTTGGGGACACGGAAACATGAACAACACCTCGTTGACCGGCCCTGCGCACTGGAATCTGCTCTACTCCGTCGACGGAGGCACGACGTTCCGGCCCGTTCCCGACTGCCCGATCGTCAAGAAGCGTTCGATCGTATGGTGGAGCGGGACATCGCAGGACTCGACGCCGGGCTACACCGAGCATCTGCGCCGGCTGCCGGCCGATTGCTTCGGCAAGGAGAAGGTGGTGTTGCGCCTGCAAGTAGCCGACAAGGTGACCGACATCGCCCCGAGCAGCAGCGCTTCGACCTATCCGACGAATCTGGGCATCGAAAAAGGCACGCTCACGCCGGAGATCACGGCCGCCAACTGTCAGGTTCGAATCGGTACGCTCACGATACGTTACAACTAAACGCATTTCGGTCGGGCGGCGGACGACAGCCGGCCGCCTGACCGGAAAAACAACAACGACAAAACCGAAACAACATGAACTTTCGCAAATCGATATTCAAGTTTTGGAGCATCGCCGCTGCGGTCGGAATCGCAGCTGCCTGCACCAATGTCGACGCCGAGGACATCGACCTCGTCAAACTGGGTGCATTGGAAAAAGAGTTCATCGTCGAGGCCGATGCGAACTCGTTCGACATCGACATCTACACCAACGGCGCATACCATATCGAACGGATAAACGAATCCGACTGGCTGAACCTCGCGTGCGGCGAGACGACGGACGGCAAGGCCACAATCACGGCCGAATGCGAATTCAACGAGGATTTCAAACGCAAGGCGGGCATCGTCCTCTGCTCCGACGTGGATTCGCGGCGCGACACGCTCTACATCAAGCAGAAGGCGCTCATCGACGCGCGCATCGCATTCGCAAATTCGTCGATCATCGTCCCCGGGGCCGGCGGCGAGAACAAGTCGGTCATCGAGACCAACGTTCCCTTCTCCGACATTACGGTGGAGACCGAATACTCCGATCCCGAGAATACGGACTGGATCCAGGAGATCGAGATCGTCGACGCCGAGAGCGAGGAGCGCGAGCTGGTCATCACGCTCGACGCCAACCCCGCCGAAGAGGTTCCGCGCTCGGCCGCCGTGTCGCTCTCATTCACCGACGGGTGGGACGAGACCGTCTCCGTCGAGTTCAATCTGCTGCAACGCACGGCCAAAGAGACGCTCGGCCGCAACATCACTTTCGAGGAGTTCCGCCAAAACTACGCCCTCAACAAGAAGATCGAAGACTACGTCATTATCGAAGGCATCGTCGTGAGCAACCCCGACAACCGCAATGCGGGCGAGAACACCCAACTTACCACCTCGACAATCGACTACACCGTTTCGGAACGGACCCTCTACCTCGAATCGAAGGACGGCCGCTACGGCATCGCGATTCTCACCAACGAGGTCGAGGACAACATCTTCGACCAGTACGACCACGTGCAGCTCCTCATTCAAGGCGCCACCGGCAACCTGGTCGAGAATCCTGACCGCTACGAATTGGAGGGTGTCACCAAGTCGATGGTCATTTCGCGCACCGCCGGTTCGGCCTCCGACGTTCCCATCAAGGAGAAACACATGAACGAGCTGACCGACGACGACATCTACACCTACGTGACACTCAAAGAGGTCGAGTTCCCCGTACGCAAAGGTTCGATCACGCCGGTCAACGAAGGGTACGCAATCGGCACGAACGCACACCGTATCAGCAAATACCCGCTGCTCGTGCGCGACATCAACGGCGACGCCATGTACATGATGACCAATACCAACTGCGCATACCGCAGCGACGGCACACGGCTGCCCTACGGTTCGGGCGACATTTCGGGCGTAATCGTCCACGAACGTTTCTCGCGTTTCGAATGGCGCAACGGAGCCGACCCTGCCGAAATGACGGATGACCCGACGCTCGGCTACATCGGCCGCTATCAGATCCGCCACCAGAACAAGGAGGACATCTGGGGCAAGATGCAGAACAGCGTGGAAGACAGCTTCTCGGCACTGCTGACCGAATATCGTTATTGGAACCCCGACACGGAGAACGAGGTGCAGAAACCCACCTACGGCACGAACGGCTGGCTGACGCACACCTATCAGGAAAAGTATTCGGGTTCGGCCTCCAAGGAGTACCTGCAAGCCACCTACAAGCAGCACATGGTGGGCGGCGGCACGTACGAATACTTAGGACCCGTCGGCAACAGCGCGAACAACCTCTTCGGCGCCAACTACGGCAACAAGAACGGTATCGGCATCGTAATCGACCCCTCGAAGGAGAGCTGGAATCCGAAGATGGACGCCTTCATCAGCCGCAATCCCGACGGAACGATCGAGTGGTGCGGCCCGTACGCCTCCGACCAATACGCAGCCAGCGGTTCGGGAGGCTGGCCCGGAAACGACGCAATACCGACGAGCTCCCAGCAAATCAACTACAACGGCAGTACGTCGATGCGCGGCAAGGCCAACGTAAGCGGCAACTGTTACACCGCCTTCTCCAACCACTACTGGTGGGACGACGACACGGGACGTTTCTACGCATGGCTGATCAACTTCTCGACCGAGGGCATTTCGACCTCGCACATCTCGATGCAAATCTCCGTGATGAACACGCAGCAGACCTTCTATTCGCCCCGCTACTGGTGCGCCGAGTGGGCGCTCACCGATTCGCAGGCGCCCGAAGACGACTCGCAATGGAATCTCATCGGCGAATACACGGTGCCCGACGTCTCCGTCTGGTCGAATACGCTCTACTCGTCGATCGTGGCCTACAAGTACATCGACTTCGAACTGCCGCAGGAAATCCTCGGCCACCCGGACGTCTACATCCGTCTGCGTCCGACGAGCGACCTTTGCAGCGACGGCAGCGATTATGCCAACGCCCGCCTGAACGGAAGCGCTGCCGGAGCGGCTTTGGCCTCCCAGCATGCAAGCAGCCTCGAGTATTTCGCGATTCGTTACAATAAATAACCGCTGTATCCGATAACCGGCCGAGGGCCGGCAAGCAACGGAACGTCCGGGCTTGTCGGCCCTCTTTTCGAATACATCCGAAACAATGAAGCTGAAAATCACGCTATTTCTGACAGCATTGCCGTATCTCGCCGTCGCGCGCGCCGACATCGGTATCGTGCCTCGCCCGCTTTCGGCCGCGGAAGGCAGGGGGACGTTTGCGATCACGGAGCGCACGGTCGTCGCATCGCCCGAAACGCTGCGGCAGGAAAAATAAGGTCTCGGAATCGCGCAGTCACGTATCGCAATCCCTGTTTCGTTCCGGCGGACCGGGAGGAGGCACCGCGAGCCGTCAGAGACAGTCCCGCTTCACAAGCGGGACAAATTGCGACACGGGAAGACCTGAATCCGCACCTTCTGACGAAAACCGCCAGCCGAACCCTCCGGCGCGAACTCTCCGCACGAACCGCTCCCGTTCTCGTTTTTATTTCCTATCTTTGGCGGTGAAAACGACCTCGCTTTCGGCGGCCGGACAGGAACGACCGGTTCCGCACCATGCGGCCGCCCTCAAAACTGTGACCCGGCATGGACAATCTGAACCAAGACCTGACATCGCTGCTCCGCCGCGCGGGGCTGGACAACTCCGGCGGAGAGTGGGGCTCGCGCATCCTGCTCGTCGCAGGCATCGTCCTCGTCTGCTACCTCGCGGTGAAATTGTTCCGGCATCTGGTGACACCTGCCCTGCAACGCATCAGCGCCCAGACCCGGACGATGTGGGACGACCATCTGTTCGACGACAAAGTCCTGCACGCCGCCTGCCGCCTGATTCCGCCCGTCCTCCTATATCTGCTGCTGCCGCTGGCCTTCGGCGACGACCCCTCGCTGCTGAAACTGCTGCACAAAGGCTGCTCAATTTACCTCATCGTCGTGACGGTCGCCCTGCTAAACACCTTTCTCAGCGCGCTCTACGACATTTCGAACAAACACGAAACGCTGCGCGACCGGCCGTTGAAAGGCATCTACCAGATGCTCAAACTCGTGACCGTCAGCGTCGGCATCGTGTTGATCATCGGGATTCTCATCGACCGGAACGCCACGAGCATTCTGGCCGGACTGGGTGCATCGGCCGCCGTGCTGATGCTGATTTTCAAGGACAGCATACTGGGGCTCGTCGCCGGCGTTCAACTCTCGGCCAACGACATGCTGAGACCGGGAGACTGGATAACGATGAGTAAATACGGTGCCGACGGGTATGTAATCGAGGTGACGCTGACGACGGTCAAGGTGCAGAATTTCGACAAGACGATTACGACGATTCCGCCCTATGCGCTGGTCAGCGACTCGTTCCAGAACTGGCGGGGCATGCGCGAATGCGGCGGACGACGCATCAAGCGCTCGGTCTTCATCGACGCCCGCACGATTCACCGGTGCACGCCGGAAGAGACGGCGCGGCTCCGCGAAAAGGGGTATCTTGCGGCCGATACATCGCAGGAAATCGTCAACCTGCAAGCGCTGCGGGAGTATCTCGCGAATTACCTGCGCAACTGCCCCGACGTGCGCAGCGACCTGATGTCGATGGTACGCACGCTCCAACCCACGTCCGAAGGCGTGCCTTTGGAGTTCTACTGCTTCACGCGCCACTTCGAATGGATTCCCTACGAAGCGTTCCAGAGCGCACTTACCGACCGCGTGCTCACCCTTCTGCCGGAGTTCGGCTTGCAGGCGTTCCAGCGGCCTGCGGGCACCGATCTGCATGAACGGCACTGACGGCATTCGGACACAGGAGGAATGTCTGTTTTCCGACGCAAAACGCGCGCTTTCTCCCCGAAGGAGCGTATCCCTGCAACGGTTTTTCCGGAAAAGGTGCGCGAAATACCACGAAATACGCTTTGCCTGCGTGCGTTCCTGCCGTCGCACGGCGCGAACGTCCGCGAAAGACGGCCCGACGAAGGACGGCGAGGGCAGAACGCCGTCTCCACCCTATCGGATATTATGCCTCCGCACTGAGACACATGCTGACATAGCGCACGACGACGGGATAAAAGCGCATGTATGCCGATGCATGCGCCGAATCGGGATTGCGACGGCAAGGCGTCCCCTGCTCCGAATACACCGCCGCAAGGGAACGAAAAGGGGCAGAGTTGTGAAAACTCTGCCCCGAATCGTCCTCCGTCGCGACGGAGGAGAGACGATCCCCGCTATTTGAGAATCTTGTAGGTCACCTTACCGCTCTTCACGGCCCAGGGATAAGCCACCTCGACGTTGACCGTCACGTCGACATCCTTCTGCAACGAGAGGTTATTGAGATTCGAGAAGGTGATCCGACCGGTCGTCTCGTCGACAGTTACACGGTCGCCGAGTGCCGCCGAAGCGTCGAATCCGTTGTCGGCATAGGTCACCGAGAAGCTGACGATGCGGATCGCTTCCAGCCCGAAGACTTCGTCGCTGTTGGGACGGACACCCGTAGCGAAACCGTTGGTGTCGTCGCCCGTGATCCACGGATCGGCCAGCGTCGCATCGTGATCGATCAGCTCGAAGCCCTTCATATCGTCGGCGTCGCGCATATCGCGCAGCGAAAGTACCTCGCAGATATTCTTCGTATAGGTCGCCTCGGCCGTGCGGGTCGGGATTTCGACGGTCTCCGACTGCGTGAACGAGCGGATCGGGTCGAACTTGTTGACCTCATACGACGTATAGTCGTTCACGGCCGTGAAGGCGTTGCCGATGACGATGCCGTCGATCGAAAGCGTACCGACGACGGGCACGGATTCGTTGCGGCCGTAATACGAGAGTTTGTTACCGGCGATCTCGATGCCGTCGTGAGCGGGAGCCGTCGCGGGAATCTCGTAAGCGAAGACGAGTTTCTGTGCAGCGATCTCATCGTCCGATACCGGTACCCATACGCCCTGCGCATCCTTCTTGACGATCGTGAAGGCGGATTCCAGATCGATGTCGGCTACCGAGAAGCCCGTGAGCGCACTCGATCCGAAACTCGGCGACCAGAGACCCTTCACATCCGACTGCCACTTGCCGTCCGCGTTGTAGACCCATGCGTCGACGTGCTGCGCGGCATAGGCGGGAATCTCGACCCTGGCCTCGCCCTTGACATAGATCGGCAGGCCGTAGTTGGGAACGAGCTTCGTCTCGAAGGCGAATACGTCGGCGTCGGTCTCCACATCGGCACGATTGACCTGCATGTGGGAGGTCATCTTGCCGTCGTTGGCCACGGCGATGCGGGTGATCGTCGCAGGATTCGAACCGTCGAGGAACCAGTAGTTCTTCTCCAGCGTCCGGTCGCCGCAGACAGCCGTATAGAATGCGTTCGCACTGTTGGGCGAGCCTCCATAGTAAGGACGGGTAAGCGACGTAGCCAGTTCGGCGGCATCCGTGAAGTGATCCTTCACCTGCTCGAAGAGTTCGCCGACAATGGAGGTATCCTCGGCTACGAACAGCTCCTCGGTGGCATCGTATGCGAGCGTAGCGGCGGGAAGCGTAACCTCGATCTTCTCGGGCAGTGCGACGAACTCGGCCTCGAAGGCGATCGTCACCTGTACGTTCTCGAACTCGCTCGACGCTTCGACGGCATAACGCTTGCCGAAGGTGTATCCCGAAACGCGCAGCGTATAGCCCTCGTCGGCATCGTAAGCCACGGGAACCACCTTCACATTGTCGTCGACGGTCTCGGTCGGCTTGCCCTCCGCGTCGAGCTCGACGGCCTTCACCACGGCGCTGCCGCCCTGGTTCCAGTAGGTTACGATGTTCTCGGGCGTGATGTCCTGAGGAAGCGTCGACTCGGTTACTTTGAGCGTGAATTCGCGCTCGGAACCTTCGTACTCGCCGCCGGCTTCGTAGACCGTCCGGAAATCGGAGTAGTTCCAGACGTACTTCAACAGGTCGAGCGTTACGCCGCGCTTGGTCTTGACGATCGTCACACGGCTGTTGAAGGTCGGGTTCAGCGCATCGTAGGCGGCAGCGACCGTATAGGCGTGCTCGGTGAGCAGGTAGTTGTTG
>ULQT01000384.1_pt1 | contig 17357 bp, 14 predicted proteins | sample 1954791 | NCBI WGS metagenome assembly ULQT01 (sample SAMEA4835663, study PRJEB28245) | human gut metagenome | biome: gut microbiome; material: fecal sample | place: Denmark | collected 2008 | reverse complement strand
GCCGGAGTAGTCGCTGACGGGCGGATGCTCTTTCTTGTAGTGGTGGTAGCCTCTGTTTCGGTTATTGTCGGGATTGTGGCGATTTCGATTTTCTTGATTATTATCGAAACTGCGGGTTTAGAGGCGATGCCGGCCTCATCGTCAATGGAATTGCCGGATGAAACCTCGACCGCACTTATCTTGTCAAGGAAATCAAGCCCTTCTATAGCCTGCCCGAATATCGTATATTTACCGTCAATGCTGAATGCACCGCCGCTTGAAAGGTACTTTGCTTTTACATCGTCCGGAACGGAGTTGAGCTTTGAAAGATAATCGGTATAAGTCTTTTTGTCCTCCTCCTTCAGTCTGTCCTTGTATTCTTCAAGGTCGGAGGAAATATTCGCAGCAGTCTTTGCAATGTCAAACGGCGTTTTGTTGTTAACGATAAAGAACTGGCTGTTGATGCCGTCACTGCCTTCCGCATATCCCAGCGCACCGTAATAAGCTCTCATACGGTTGTTCGTTTCACGGGGAATCTCGGTCTTGTCGGCTGTTGTTCCGCCTGTGCCGTTACCCCTGAGCGAGCCGCCCTGTATCATAAAATCCTTGATTACTCTGTGGATTGTCTTGCCGTCATAATATCCGCTCTGAGCCAGCTTGACAAAGTTATCAACGCCCTTAGGCGCAACCTCGGGGAAGAGTTTGAAACGTATCTTTCCCGTTTCCTCGCCTATCTGAATCGTCATTTCGGCAAGGGTATCGCCGGGTCCTACGGTTATTTCTGCTGTGTTATCGTTTTTCTCGTTATTACAGCCGCTTGCCGTTATCATGGCTGCGGCGAGAGTTACCGCCGCTGCAGCTTTGCATAAAGACTTAAACCTCATTTTTATCGGTCCTTTCGCCTGCAGGCTTTAGTTTGATGATGAATCCGAAGAACCTGCCGTTGAGCTGTTACTGCCGCTTGTACCGTTGGATTCGTTTTGAAGCTCTGCAATTTCTTTGGCAGTAAGATATTTGTCGGAAGTAGGTTCTTCTATGGTGAACTTTCCGTCCTTGTAGGAGTCAAGTGTAACTTTTACTATTTTGATTTCCTCAAGAGGCTTCATCGTATTCTTGTCGGAAGCCGACCAGAGTATCTTGTCGAGCGTGTCAAAGCCGTTTATCACCTGTCCGAAAACCGTGTAAGTGCCGGCAAAGCCCGGAACACTGCCTCTTTTCTCAAAGGCTGTTATAAGCTCATCTGGGATTACCTGTGCGCTTGTTTCCTGGTCTGTATAGCCTCTCAGCTCTTTTTTGTTTTCTTCAGTTATCTCAAGCGCTCCCGTGAAGAAGAAACGGCTGTCCGAGTAGCCCTGCTGTGAGCTGTATCCTAAAAGTGCGCCCTTGAACGGCCAAAGGTTGACTGAGCATTCGTTCTCAATGAACTTGCCGTCGTCGGTAATGCCCTCCGTACCTTCATCGTTTGAAGCGCCGGTAATTGCGTAAATACCTTTTTGTAACGCAAAGAACGGCTTGCCGTCATAGAATCCCTCCTCGGCACGCTTCTTGAAGTTTGCCACGGTTTTGGGAGCGAATTCGGCATATAAAACAGCCGTTATCGTGCCAAGATTTGTTTCTATCACTGCAACGTCCTGACCCTCCGATGGCTTGTTGAGCTGTACCAGATCCATCTGTGTAAAGTCGTAAGTGCCGAGTGCGTTAGTTGTCTGATTGCCGAGCATTGAACAGCCCGAAAAGGCGGTTACCGTAATTATTCCGGCTAATACCGCCGCTAATTTTCTTCTGAATTTCAATTTGTATTCCTTTCAGTTTATGCTTTTTATAAACATTTTGTCTTAAAGAAAAGCCTGCTGCTGCAGACAGTCCTTCTTTTGCCTGTTTTATTTATTATATTTCACACCGCTTTAAAAGTCAAGAAATCAGCGGGTTAAAAGCGTTTTGAGCCACGTTTTGACAAATGAGATAATACACTCAGTCGCCGAGCCTTAACATTTCGTCTATGCAACGCTTTGCGCCGAGCCTGATTTCTTCGTCAAGCACGATTTCTTCTCCTGCATTGCCGCATACGCAGTTGTATACTGTGGCGAGATTTGTAAGGTGCATATTGTGACAGACGCAGTCCTTTGACAGCGGATAGAACTTCTTGTCCGGCTCGTCAAAGCTGAGATGCTCCACTATGCTGTTTTCTGTGCCGATGATAAATTCTTTTGCGTCACTTTTTTTGGCATAACTCATTATGCCCGTTGTACTGCCTGCATAGTCAGCAAGAGCCGTTACCGCCGGAGCACATTCGGGATGAACAAGAAGAAGTGCGTCAGGGTGCTGTGCCTTTGCTTTTTCAACATCCTTTACTGTCATACGCAGATGGGTAGGACAGCCGCCGCTCACCAGCTTGAATGTCTTGTCGGGGCATTGCTTCTGAACATAATCGCCAAGGTTGCAATCGGGTATGAAGAGTATCTTGTCGCTGTCCAGCTTTTTCACTATCTTTACAGCACTTGACGATGTCACGCATACATCGCATACCGTTTTAAGCTCCGAGGTCGTATTGATATAAGCCACGACCTTATAGTCATGGTACATCTCCTTAAGCTGCAGGATAAGGTCCTTATCCATCTGTTCAGCCATAGGACAGCCTGCATTGCTGTCTGAAAGTAAAACCTTCTTTTGAGGTGAAAGTATCTTTACCGTTTCAGCCATAAAGCGTACTCCGCACATAAGAACAGTGCTTTGAGGCGCTTTTGCCGCCATCTGACTCAATGCAAACGAATCACCGACAAAATCGGCTATATCCAGTATATCCTGTCTTTGATATGCGTGAGCCAGTATGCAGATGTCTTTTTCTTTCTTTATTCTCAGGATTTCATCCTGCATTTCTCTAACTGTCATTGCTTGTCCCTTTCTTAAAACCGGCGGGTTGATTTATTTGCATAAGATTATTATACCGTTTTTTACGGTTATCGTCAAGTGAAAAGCCACGAACGGCAATAAAAGTATGCAGAAATTCACAGCACGACACTCCTGTGACCTTTAAAATCCGTTTCGGCAATTCTGCGTGATATAATTATTCGCAGAGCCGTTTACAGCCCTGCGAATATATCGGCTTACCGGTTTGTGCGGTTATGCGGCAAAAACCGCATATTAAAGCTGCTGTATTGCGAGGATTGAGCTGTTGTAGCTTGATTTCAGCTCGTCCAGCATTTCCGGAGTGGTTTCGTCCGTTTTCTGACGCAGAGCCTCGGTGACCTTATATGCGGCTTTGTAGAGATTTTCAAGCCCGAGATTAAGGCAGATACCTTTAAGCGTATGTGCCGCACGAAAAGCCGTTTCATAATCATTGTTTTCAAGTGCGGTGAAAATATCCCTGTAGCTTGTGTCCTCTGTGAACTTGTTGAGATATTTTGTTATCATCTTGTCGTCAATCAGCCTTGCAAGAACTTCCGAATAACTTCCTCCTAGCGCCCTGTAACATTCTTCGAGAGTCATTTTCCCTCCTTTGAAGCGTTCTTATCTAAATACATAAGTCTGTCTGCTTCTGTCAATGCGTTTTCTATCGGTTGGATTCCGTACACACCGCCGATTGCGGCGGCACATTTAATATCAGGGTAATCAGGCAGCTTTATTTCCGAGATTCTTTGCTTTATCTCCGATATTTTCTGATAAAACACAATTTCGGGAATATTAGCCATAAGAAGCACAAACTCATCGCCGCCAAGCCTTATAAGAATATCACTGCTTCTTATACATTCCTTTATGCTTTCGCATACCGCCTTCAGCAAGCAATCTCCTGCGGCGTGTCCGTAATGATCGTTTATTCCCTTGAAATTGTTAGCGTCAAGCATCGCCACAGCGTCTATATAACGCATGGACTTAGCCTGTTCTTCATAATAACGGCGGTTGTAAGTGCCTGTCAGCGCATCGTGATACAGCTGTCTGTTATAGTTTACGATATTGTCCATAAAATCGGTTTTACCGTAAGCACCGAGCAGAACGCCGTCATTATCCTTGTATATCATCTCAAGCACATACGGCTTTCCGCTGATTTCAACATATTTTGAAATTATCTGGAATATGCTGTCGTCGGCAAATTCCAGCTTGCTGACCTGCCCACGCTTTTCAAAAGCCTTTGACGATACGCAGTTCTTGCAACGCTGTGTCTTGCCCCATATCGCATAGCATTTATCCCCACGGCAAGCGTTTATCATTTCCTCGTTGCCGGGCTTACAGCCGCTTCTGACGATTTCGTTGTCGGTTATATCGACCAGTCTTACCACATCGAATACCTGAGTCAGCTTGCTTATCGTTTGCCTTATTTCTGCGTCGTCGTTTTCTGAAATGCGGTATTCGGGACGAACAATAGCAAGCTCGCTGTCATTTATATCAATTATTCTGCCGAGTATACCCGTATATTTCGGATTTTCCTCGTTGCTCCACAGCGTCCTTATCCTTATTTCATACCAGCGGCGTGGCCCGTTTAGCGAAATATGCTTCTTTATTTTTACGACAGGCTTTTCTAAAGAAGCCTCGCTTTGCATAGCGTCCAGTATAGTCTGTATATTCTGTGCGCCGAGATAACCCTGCTTAAGACCTCTCGGATGCATAGTCAGCTCCTGAAGTCCCAGTACCTTAGCGCCGTATTTGGTCAATCGCAGTACATCAAGTATTGCGTCATACTCAAACTGAATTTCTCCCGAGCCGTCAGAGAAGAAATTCCAGCGATCTCTTGCGGCAATAGGCAGGTGAGCGGAGAAGTCGATTTTGTCCGAAGAAATCTTGTTTTCTACAAGCTCCTCGGTCGCACGGATGAGCAGTCTGTCGTCCTGAGTTGTGTCTATCGAGTCTGAAAACTCCGCAAGGATCTGCTTTTCACAGTCCTTAAGGCACTGAAGAAGCACAGGGTTGAAAGCACCGCATTGCCCGTCGAGTATCATTTCCATCGCTTTTTCGTGCGAAAACGCCTTTTTATAGCATCGGTTGCTTGTCAGTGCGTCATATACATCCGCAAGAGAAGTGACCTGAGCCGAGATAGGTATCTCCTCGCCTTTCAGCCCGTCGGGATAGCCTTTTCCGTCATATCTCTCGTGGTGCCAGCGACATATCTCATAGGCTTTGTCAAAAAGGGGATAGTTGTGCGTGTTATGCAGATCTTGAAGCATTTCCGCACCGATGACCGAGTGAGTTTTTATAACCTCAAATTCTTCCGCCGTCAGTCTTCCTGGCTTGTTGAGTATCTTGTCGTCTATCGAGATTTTTCCTATATCGTGCAGGGAGGATGCTGTGCTGATAAGCAGTATATCGTTTTCTGTAAGGTGATACTTGTCCGTCTTTTCGATAAGATTCTGCAGAAGTATAGATGTAAGCTGTTTTATGTGATGAACGTGCATTCCGCTCTCGCCGTTTCTGAATTCGACGATATGGGCAAGAACGTTTATCATCATACTGTTGTTCTTTTCGTTCTCGTAAACCTGCTCCTCAAGGGCACTTAGCAGCTTTTTCTGCTTGCGGTAGAGCATAAGCGTATTCGAAACACGTTTATGTATGATAAAGCTGTCAAACGGTCTGATAATATAGTCGGTAACACCGAGTTCGAACGCTTTTCGGATGTAGCTCTGTGATGTTTCGGAGGAAATCATTATTACAGGAGTGTTATCTATCCAGTGATAGCGTTTCATAACATCAAGCACACCGAATCCGTCAACAGCAGGCATTATTATATCAAGAAGAACGAGATCTATATCATATACACGCTCTTTGAGGATACTGAGCGCTTCTTCTCCGTCAGCCGCTTCGACAATATCATAATCATCGCTCAGCATATCGCTCAGCATATCACGGTTCATCTCAGAGTCGTCAACAATAAGTATACGGGCGTTCTTTTCCGCCGCATTATTCACATTATCCCTCCTTTGCAGATTATAGTTATCGGATTCTATTATCACTATATTTAAGTATAACCTTTTTTGGCTTTCAAGTCAATAGAAATCATCGAATTAGTGCATTGACAGCCAAATCGGTAATTCAGACGGATAACGTTAAAAGCCTTTTGATATAGCTGAAACGAGCCTTTTGCTTTTTTGCAAACGGCTCATTCGTTTTAATCAAAATATTGTATAAAACCTGTCTTTTCCTTATCGTCATAACCTGCCTTACGGTAGAAATTCAGCGTGCTATCGAGTTTTGAGCTTGTCATAAGTATAAGCCTGTAGCAGTTTTCAGCCTTCGCTATCTCTTTTGCTCTTTCAAGACACGCAGTAGCAAGCCCTCTGCCACGATATTCGCTGTCTGTCACTACATTCTCAACAAACGCATAAGGACGAGGCCCGTGCGTCATATTCGGCACTATTATGCAGGTACAGCTTGAAACTATCTTCCCGTCCTCCTCAGCTGCTATTAAGTGATAGTCGGGATCATTCACAAGCCTTTGCCACAGTTCCTTTGTATCGCCCTTATATTCCGGTACTCTTGTTTCGTGCAGCTGACAATAAAGGCTCATCAGCTGTTCGTATTCATCTTCATTGACTTCTCTTATCATATAGCCTCCTTTGACAAATCAATCAGATTCCGATAAAAAAAGAGTGTCACTTTCGCAACACTCTTTTTAACTTTAATTACTGCTGCTGTTCTGCAGTATCATTAGCTGTATCAGGAGTAACGGCATCACCGATATTGTTGTTATCGCTTCCGCCGATAACATCTTCCTCCTCAACCTTGTCAGGAACGGGTCTTTCAACCATTTCCTTGTTGAGAATACCGAAGTTCGACTTACCGTTCTTCTTGATCTTGTACATTGCATCGTCAGCCATACCGATTATCTCATCAACGTGCATCGAAGAATCCTTGATGATTGAAATACCGATACTTGCATTAACGCTGAGCTTGTCGCCGTTATCCGATGTAAAGCCTTCCTTAAGTCCCGACAGAATATCACGGGCTACTCTTGTAGGCTCGTTTGTTTCAATGTTTCTTACGCAGGCTACAAATTCGTCACCGCCGTAACGACCCGCAGTACCGAATCCCTTGATTACAAAATTGATTGTATTTGCAACGAATTTCAGTACCTGATCACCGGTAGCGTGGCTGTATTTGTCGTTGTAAATCTTGAAGTCATCAACGTCAATGAACAGAATTGCCACCTCGCTCTTGCGGACATTGATAAGCTCGATCTCGTTATCAATGGTACGCTCAATGGATTCACGGTTATAAAGACCGGTAAGGCTGTCGTAGCTTGCTCTTTCCGTAAGGAGTTTTTCACTCTTCTTTGCACGGTCAATATCAACGATAACGCCGACAATCTTAGCAATGTTTCCATCTCTGTCACGGATAGTTGCAGTACGCATAAGTATCCATATATAGTCGCCGTAGATGTTCTTCCAGCGATATTCGTTGCCTTCGAATTCCTCGCCCTTAGACAACTTTTCGAGATCCTTGTGATAACGGTCGTTGTCCTCAGGATGAACCTTAACTTTAAGAAGGAAACTGTCACCGAAGTGGTCGGAGGGGGCACGGTAGCTGAACTTCTTGTTGAAGTTATTTGAGAAGAATACATCGTTAGACTTGAAATTCCACTCAAAGATTATGTTATCCGACATTTCGATAATAGTACGGTATCTTCCTTCACTTACAACAATATCATCTATAAGATCGTTGAATGTACGGGCAATCTGACCATACTCGTTGTTTGCGATAACGTTGATTCTTGCCTCGTGGTCGCCTCTGTGTACCTTTACAAGCGTTTTTTCGATAACCTTGATAGGCTTTGTTATAATGAATACCAGTACGATTGCACCTGCTGTGAAAATAATCGCAACTAATACTATCATGCCGACAATGGCACCCATCGCTTCACCCGACAAGGTATATGCCTTATCGGTTTCTGCAATTATCGCAAGCGTCCAGTTGCCTTCTTCGCCTTCATTTATGGTAGGCATCTTTGAAGTAAAGCTGATTGTGGGAATAACACCGCTGTCTGTACCCTTGAAGTTGTCGACCTCGACAGCAGAGCCGGTCTGTGCGGCTTCCGTAAACTTGAGATAAGCGCTGTTCTTCTTGTCCGAAGTATTGCCTATGTAGCTGTCGTGCATAATCGAGCCGTTAGGATCTATCAGTACCAGCTTACTGTTGTTTGCAAACTGAGAAGAGGTTGCGAATGACTTGAGGGCAGTGTTATTGAAGAATGTTACTATATAATAGTCGCCGACTGAATACTTTACCACAAGTCGCAGGCCGTTTGCTGTTTTTCCGGGGAAGAGAGGATCGTTCTTTTCCTTGTCGCCTTCATTGAAGTTTGTATATACATCGGGAGTATAGAATGTAACCTCTCCGTCTTTTCTTGCACATATATTTTTGAGAGTACCGTACAGCACGTCATCTCTGGTAAGATCGTTAAAATCTTCGTTTGTTCCGACAACGGGTCTGAAGTCGCTCTTGTTGACAATCATAATTCTGTCGATTCTGACATTTGGATTGTCGGCAGAAGCTATATTTGAATAAATAGACAAAGCGTCTGTAGTTGTAGGATTTTTTTCCTTGTCGAAGCTCAGTATATCCGGATTGTCGGCTATCTGCTTTGCACTCGCCGAAATTATACGGAAATACTCTGATATGTTATATGTCTGATTTTCAGCCATAGATTGCGCTGTCTGCTTGTAATTCTTCATGGCAAGTTTATTCATCTCGACATCTGCGATACAAGCAAATGCAACAGACGGAATGATTACAAAGCACGCAAGTACCGTGATCAGTAAGCTCTTGATTTTCATAAAAAAATAACCAACCTTTCCCACGTCTTTTACGGTATATTCCTATCCTTTACGGACGATGGTCATACTAATTCTCAGGATATTATATCATATTTTTGTCTGATAGTAAAGCGTTTGTAGCGATTTTATTAGATTTCACTAATACAAAGCGGTTCGTTTTGTGCAAAAAGGCAAATTTGTGTAATTGCTTAACCGAAAACCGTTTCGGCGATTGAAAAAATGGTGTTTCACTTATAATTATGCGGTGCCTTTGAATCGGCAGGTATGAAAACAGGTCTTGGCTTCCCGCTAATATTACCCGTTCTGCTTGTTATCTGTGTAATATTCTTTATATTTCAGAGAAAACGCAGATTATCCTGACTTCTCGTATTTTTCCTTTACAAACCCCATAAAATATGTTAAAATATGAATTTGGAATACTGTTTTTATAACGTTTTAAGATAAAATGAATTTACAGGAAAATTGCGAATGAAAATTGATCAGATAAAAATGGGCTCGCTCCTCTCATATCTGTCGCTGATACTGGGTACGGTTGTTTCGCTTGTCTACACGCCTATAATGATAGAAAGGCTCGGACAAAGCGAATACGGCGTTTACTCCATAGTTCTTCCTATGGTATCGTATCTCAATCTTTTCAGCTTCGGTCTGGGCAGTGCGTACACAAGATTCTATACAAGATACAAGGAAGCGAACGACAAATACAATATGGCAAAGCTGAACGGTATGTTCCTTGTCATATACTCCCTGCTCGGCGTACTTGTGCTGATAGTCGGATTTACGATAGCCGCAAATCCCCGTCTTGCATTCGGTCAGAAGCTGACAGAAGAGGAAATAGAGCTTGCCGTAAGACTTATGTATATTATGACCGTCACAGCGGCGGTCAGTTTTCCGCTTAGTGTATTTGAATCGAATACTATGGTCAACGAGCGGTACATTTTTCTTAAACTGCTTGCCATAGTAAAGTCGGTAATCAACCCCCTGCTTATAATACCCCTTCTGATGATAGGGCTTCGCTCTGAGGCTATAGCGTATATGAGCCTTGCGTTCACGCTGTTTTCGGGCTTGCTGAATATCATATACTGCAACAAAAAGCTTGCTATACGGTTTTATTTCCGTGACTTTGATTTCAAGCTGCTCAAATCAATGTTCAAGTTCACAGGCTGGGTATTTGTCGGCATTGTGGTCGATCAGCTAAACTGGAGCGTCGATAAGCTCCTGCTTGCATGGATGCACGGCTCGAACGAGGTAGCGACCTACAACGTAGCTTCACAGCTCAACATCTACTATATGTCTATGGCTACCACGTTTTCGGGAATACTCACCCCCAGAGTTCATCAGATGGTGGCAAATAAAGTCCCCGACAAGCAGATAAGCGATTTGTTTATCCGTGTCGGACGTTTTCAGTTTACCATCCTCACAATGATTCTGTTCGGATTCGTGGCGGTAGGCTATCCCTTCGTTCTTCTGTGGGCGGGTGAAGCCAACGCAAACGCATTTGTTATTGCGCTTTTGCTGTTCATACCGACTATTCTTCCGAGTATTCAGAATCTCGGCATCGAAATTCTGCGAGCAAAAAATATGCACAAATTCCGCTCGCTTGTATATGTGCTTGTCGCCGTGCTTAATATAGTGATAAGTATACCGCTGTGCGCCCTGTTCGGTGCCGTCGGTGTGGCGATAGGTACGGCTATCCCTGTTTTTATAGGCAACGGACTTATAATGAACTGGTATTACAATAAATTTATCGGACTTGATATTCCGAGATTCTGGAGGAGGATTACAGCGCTTCTTCCCTCGCTTGTCGTTCCTGCGATAGCGGCGATACTGATTGCCTGCCTTGCTCACGCTTCGGGCTATCTCGGAATACTGTTCTGGGGCGTTATCTACGTTGTGATATTTATAGTATCGGTATGGCTCATAGGACTTACTCCGAGAGAGAAGGAGATTGTAACTTCTCCGCTTAAACGCATAATATATAAGATATTATCAAAGTTACTCAGATTATAAACAAGAGGTTTTGTAAATGACAAAGTTAAAGACATTCTTCCGCAGACTGTTTGCGGGCAGCTTTAAACGTATGTTCGGCTATATCGGAACGATTCATAAGGAAACGGGCAAGAACAGATTCATAATGTTCTTTGATATGATATGGTGCATTTTCCGTTATTCTGTCGGCTATATGGATTACCGTGTGTTCGGCTTTGCGAATATTAAAGGCAAAAACAGACGCACGTTTATGACAATGAACGATAATATAACCATATCAAAGCGTTGCAATGACAGGACGTATTTTCATATATTCGATAACAAATCCGAATTCGACGAAGCGTTCAGAGAATACATCGGCAGAGATTTTCTGAATCTTGAAAAAGCAACGGCGGACGATCTGCGTGAATTCTGCAAGGGTCGTGAAACTGTATTTGCAAAGCCTGTAAATCAGTTCGGCGGCGAGGGCATAACCAAGGAAACAGTAACTTCCGACACCGATTATGAGGCGCTTTACAAGCGTCTTTGCGACAACAAGCAATATCTTGTCGAAGAAACGATAAAGCAGAATGAACAGATGGACAGGCTCAGCCCCTCGTCTATAAATACGATCCGTATGGTGACCCTTCTGCACGAAGGCAAGGTACATTTTATGTATGCTCTTGTCCGCATGAGCAACGGCACAAACTGCGTTGATAATATTTGCAGCGGCGGTATGTATGTTTCTATCGGTGCTGACGGCGTGATACACAAGAATGCCTACTGTGACGCTACCGGCGTATATTACGAGGAACACCCTTTTACACATACAAAATTCAACGGCTTTGAAATCCCAATGTTTTTCGAAGCAGTCGAAATGTGCAAAAAGGCGGCTCTTGTAGTACCGCAGGTCGGCTACATAGGCTGGGACGTTGCGATAACTCCCACAAGACCTGTTCTGGTGGAAGGAAACACCCTGCCGAGCTACGATATGTGCCAGAACTACGGTCACATCGACAATAAGACAGGAGTCAGACCCAGATTTGTCGAAATACTCGGTGAGGAATATTTCAAGTAATTTTACGGCTGATATAAAACAGGCGGCGAACGTATTATGCGTTCACCGCTTTGTTGTTTTACTCAGATAATTAATTTTTCGTTTTGATGTGGAGATTATCCACGAAACCATGTGTATATTGCAACAAGCCATATTACAAAAAGCACTTCCGCTCCACTGCTTGCACTATACCCGTGCATGTAGATTGCAACTTGTGCTGTGTTAGACATCGACTTAATAGCAAAAGCTTGCACTATACCCGTGCATGTAGATTGCAACTATGTTTTTCTGTTGTTTTTAAAACTCTATACGGCTTGCACTATACCCGTGCATGTAGATTGCAACATCTCCAAACTTCTGTTCAAAAAGTTCTTCGTTACTTGCACTATACCCGTGCATGTAGATTGCAACTGCAAAAACACAAATATAGACGGCATACGGGATTAATATCGTATGCGTTAACCTTATCGAGTGTATCCACTATACGAAAAAATTACGTTTTTACAATGTACTTTCTCGATTTACGGACGCCAAGCCGCCCGGATTGAATGTGAATTATACATTCGCACTCAACCTTTATTATAATACTGCTCGATTATCTTGTCAATATCTTTAATTGCAAGATTTTGACTTGCGTTATAGTCAGCATTAACCTTGAAACCACACTTTACACATTTGAAAGTCTTCTGTTCGGGACGATTTTCTTCGGCTATATGTCCGCACTTACTGCAACGCTGACTGGTATATTTCGGATTTTTATACTTTACTTCTATCCCAAGCGCTTTTGCTTTGTATTCTATTTTTGTCTGCAAATCAAAATAAGTCCAGTTTTTAAGATAACGCTCATTTTTATTTTGTGTAATACCTTTCAAATCTTCCATCTGAATTGTACCGCAATTATTTTTCACGGCGTAATCGACTACAGCCTTACTGTATTTGTGATTTACCGTATCTCTGAATCGGCTGATTTTATCCTCAATATTATAAGCAGGTTTATTTCTAGTGTTTACTCCGTGACCTATACGTCCATCACCACAATATTTACCCTGTTTCAGCATCTGGACTTTATTTGCCTCAACCCTTTTTCTGAACTTATCAATTTCTCCGCCTCCTATAATAAGCCTGTCATAACTTCCGTAAACTGAAGCCACCAAAGGATTTATAACGCCTAAGTCTACTCCCAGTATTCTGTCTTTATCAAGTGTCTTGTCAATTTCTTTTGTAAATTTGTAACCAAGATTTATGTACCATTGTTTTTTCTTCTTATTATACATTATCTTACTTGCGGTGATAGTATATACTTCATCGAAGCACCTTTCAAGAATAGTTCTTGTGCTGTCGTCTTTGACAAGCAATTTGAATCTTACACTGCAATCTTTAAAATTCAGTTCTTTTTGTTTATCTTTATTGATTAATGCCACTCTGACAAAGAAATTGTCATTTTCATATAAAAGCTGTATTGCTTTGTTCTTGATATCAAGAGGTTGATTTTCTCTGTAATTGATTATAGACTTATCTCCTCTTAATACGTCTTATAATGAATTTTTATATTCTTTATATGCTATTTCAGCCGACTGCGAAAGATTACCCGAGTAAAGGTTATAATCACCTTTAATCCGGTCATATAAATAACCTCTCAACGATATTCCGAATATTTCTTTATCTTTAGGATATTCTTCATGTGTTTTAAAATATTCACTTGAATAACCGCTCCATTCCCAACAAAGTCTTATTACTTTGTTTTTTGCTTCTCTCGTCTGTTTTTGCAGATCCCAGAGCAATTTGTATATGTCATTATAATTGACATCTTTTCCATCTTTGTCAATCTGGTCACATATCAACGCTCTCTTTACAACTTTATTACAAACCATATACTTTCCTCTCTTTCAAAAAAAATATAGAACTCGTTTTCATTCTTCCTCCCCCATAAGCTCACTATAAACCTGCTCCCTTACACCCTCATCTTTAAGCTGCCCTGGCGAAACACCGTCCTTATCGCAGATATCATAAGAAGCTCCGTGAGCCGATAGCAGTTTTTCTATCTCGTCCTGTCCGTACACCATTGCATAGAACAGTGCCGTTCTGCCCTCATTATCAATAGTATTTACATCGGATCCGTGCTCAAGCAATAACTCGGCACAATCAATCTTTCCGTAACAGCTTGCTATAATAAGCGGTGTTGCGTCCTCCGTTCTGTCAGGCTCTGCGTTATTATTGAGCAGTAACCTTGCCATATCGGTATTGCCCTCTGCACATGCGGCATAAAGTGCCGTCATACCCTCGCCGTTCAGATTATTTACATCACAGCCGCTTTCTATCAGCATTTTTGCGTTTGAAATGCGGTTTTCCTGCGCCGCCCATTCAAGTGCGTTTCCGCCGTAACCGTCTTTCATGTTGACGTCATAACCGTTTTCAATAAGACAGCGGATAATTCCTCTGTCACCGTATGCAGCCGCATAGAAAAGCGAATTATCCTGCGAAAAATACGGAGATTTTTCGTTCTCTGCAATAAATTTTACCATGCCGTAGTTTCCGCAAAGACATGCACTCTCAAGCGGAGTATTCTCAAACCGCTCATACTCCTCCTGCGTTGTGCAATTCATTACATAATGCACAAGCTCAGTGTTTCCGTGTTCAACCGCCCATGCAAGCACACGCTCTTTTATTTCCCGGTGGTTATCAACAGCATGTCTGATTTCAGAAATATTTCTTCTTTCAAATAGTTCTTTGAGTTCGTTTTCGTTCACAGAATAATCCCCGCTTTCTTTGCTCTATACGGATATTATCTCACCTGAAAGCAAAAATGTCAACCTTTGTTTTTTATATATTCATCTTATGATATACCGAATTTTCTGAAAACTCATCAGCTTTCTTGCACTGATAAGGCACTCGGTAACTATGCCTATTATCATCTTAATCTCCGCTCAAAAAGTTTTCGTCCGATAGGTAAAATTACACCTATTAGGTGTAGACACGGATACCCGGGCATGATATACTGTTATACGGTTAGCTTCGACTAATTCATTGCATTAAAACTTTATGGGAGAATTTTGCCTATAGAACATACAAAAGCACTTGAAAACGAGGGTGCTGTCTTATTGGCGCAGAGCGACCGCCGCCCGTTCTGGCATTTCTTCGACCTTAAGGCGTATATTATTATGGCTTGTATGATGGGCGGAGGAATAGGGCTGAGAGAAGCAGGAGTATTCCCCGATGTCTTTGTGGGATTTTTCTATACCGGACTTGGCTGTGCGCTGGCATCGGCAGGAATATCTTTTATCGCAAATTTCATAAGATACGATAAACTTGTCTGAAAAGTTTTTTACAAGCAGTTTATGTGGCAGGGCAGAATTCCTCAGCCGGTAACAGAAGAGAATGGTATGCGAATATGACGAATCAGCCGTGCATCCTGCCGAGCTTGTATATTATTAATTGAAAACTTCGACAGTGCCTTGTTGCTTCCCTATAAAAAAGATTTAAGCAGGCTAAAATTACTTGCCCGTAACATTCCGGATATAATAAGAACCCCCTTGTCGCTTGACAAGGGGGTTCGTTGTTATTTGATTTAACCGAAGATATTCAGAAGAACACCTGCGGCAACGGCAGAACCGATAACACCTGCAACGTTCGGTCCCATAGCGTGCATGAGAAGGAAGTTTGAGGGGTTTTCCTTAGAGCCGACTGTCTGCGAAACACGGGCAGCCATAGGAACAGCGGATACACCTGCTGAACCGATAAGGGGGTTTATCTTGCCGCCTGAGAGCTTGTTCATGAGCTTTGCAAGTAACAGACCGCCTGCTGTACCGAAGCAGAATGCGATAAGTCCGAGTGCAACTATAATAAGCGTCTTTACTGTCAGGAAGTTTTCGGCTGTTGCTGTAGCACCTACAACAGTACCGAGCATTATAGTGATAATGTTCATCAGTTCGTTTGATGCTGTCTTTACAAGTCTGTCAACAACACCGCTCTCTCTGAAGAGGTTACCGAGCATCAGCATACCAACAAGGGGAGTAGCGTCGGGAACGATGAAAGCAACGATAAGCGTAACTGCTACAGGGAATATGATCTTTTCTCTCTTTGTAACGGGACGTAAGCTCTCCATTACAATGGCACGTTCCTTCTTTGTTGTGAGCAGCTTCATTATAGGAGGCTGGATTACGGGAACGAGCGCCATATATGAATATGCGGCAACCGCTATCGAGCCGAGTAGCTGCGGAGCCAGCTTTGAAGTAAGGAATATCGCCGTAGGTCCGTCCGCACCGCCTATGATAGCTATTGAAACGGCTTCTTTAAATGAGAAGTCGACACCTTCAATACCGGTAAGGCTGAATGCGCAGGCACCGAGGAAGGTTACGAAGATACCAAGCTGTGCAGCTGCACCGAGCAGTAAGCTCTTGGGGTTTGCTATCAGAGGACCGAAGTCTGTCATACAGCCGATACCTAAGAATATCAGCGGAGGGAATATCTGAAGCTTAACGCCGAGATACAGTATATCAAGCAGACCGCCGTTATGAAGCACCTCGCCGTAGTTGACACCGTTTTCGGCAAAGTTCGCCGCTATCGCAGGGTCAGGGCTGATACCGAACATTTCCGGGTGGAACATATTCGCACCGGGAATATTGGTAAGCATCATACCAAAGGCGATAGGCAGTAACAGCAGAGGTTCAAACTTTCTTACTATCGCAAGATACATAAGTAAGAATGAAACGGCTATCATAAATCCCTGCTGAGGGGTTATGTTACAGAAGCCCGATTTTTGTGCAAGCGCAACAAGGGCATTCCAGAAAACGTCTAAAATTTCCATCTTGTTCTCCTTTTATTTGATCTGAGCTTTAAAACGAACGGGTATTCTCGTTTACACCCGCATTGCCCCAGCTTGAACGAGGCTGTTTCTCGGCACGTTTGATTCTCTTGATTGCATAGGTCTTTCCGTCACCTGCCGTATAAGCGGCGATTGCGGCTGAAATAACAGCAATAACCTCATCGTCGTTCTCGTCCTCTTCGATAAGCTCAACAGGAGCGGGAGCCGGTGCAGGCTGAGCGACTGTCTGGTCAGGCTTAGCATCCTTTTTCTTCTTGTTTCCCAGATTGCAGAAGAAGGAAATGATGTAAAGCAGTCCTATAAGCAGTCCTAAGATCAGGAAAACAACAACCATACCGGTAATAACCGTTGCCCACATACCGCTTATGTTTTCAGCGGCTGTCTTTTCGGTGATTATCGCCATAGTACGCAGTAAATTGTCCGTCATGCATAATTCTCCATTCTTAATTGTTCTCGCAATGCAGTGCCGTTTTTTGAGCATAACGGCATAGCATAAAACTAATATAATTATACCTTATTTCAGATTTAAATTCAACGCTTTTCTTTGTAGATTTTTTAACAAATTTTCTTGATGAATTATGTCTATTTTTAGCGTAATTTTAGATAATATCACAAAAACGCAGTCGAAAGCCGTGTATCGTACTGTTAATGATGTATGAAGTGTTGCAGGAAAATCAAAAGGTGCCGCAAAAACGGCACCTAAGATTATAGAAAAGTCTTTTATTTGATGTTCTGTGCTTCTGCTATATCGTTCAGCTCTGACTATGATAGCAGG
>ULQT01050441.1_pt1 | contig 17563 bp, 14 predicted proteins | sample 1954791 | NCBI WGS metagenome assembly ULQT01 (sample SAMEA4835663, study PRJEB28245) | human gut metagenome | biome: gut microbiome; material: fecal sample | place: Denmark | collected 2008 | reverse complement strand
TCCTCTTATGAACTCAAAAAATAAATGCCTGGGTATAAAAACCCCGGCATTTATTTTAATAAAATTATAAAATTTCTTTTAACTTTTCATCAAGTATATTGTTTACGGTCTGTGGATTAGCTTTACCCTTTAATGCCTTCATAGTCTGACCTACAAGGAATCCTCTTGCCTTTGCCTTTCCTCCCTTTAAGTCCTCAATGGACTTAGGATTATCAGCAATAACCTTAGCAACAATTTCCTCAACCAGCTTACTGTCATCAACCATAGTAAGGTTATGCTCCTCTACATATTTACCCGGAACAACATTATCTTTAAATACAGCCTCAAATACTTCCTTAGCAGCAGTTCTGTTAATCTTGCCTTCTGCTACAAGTTCAATAATATCAGCAATCTTCTGAGGATCCATTTCAACCTCTTCTGCAAGAGTTCCTGTTTCACTCATCAGTCTCATAAGCTCACCCATTACATAGTTGCAAACTTCTTTAGGCTTACCGCAAATCTTAGCTGCATCTTCAAATAAATATGCAATCTGTCTTTCAGCAGTAATAACAGATGCATCATATTCTGACAAGCCATATTCTGACATATATCTCTTTCTCTTGGCTTCAGGAAGTTCAGGCATATTGTCAACTGTATTCTGTATCCATTCATCACTTATCTCAATAGGAAGAAGGTCAGGTTCAGGGAAATATCTATAATCCTGAGCATTTTCCTTACTTCTCATTGCAAAGCTGGCATCCTTATTATCATCCCATCTTCTTGTTTCCTGAGTTACAACACCGCCGTGTTCCAAAATATCAATCTGTCTCTGAGCTTCATAATTTATAGCCTTGTATATAGCCTTAAATGAGTTCATATTTTTCATTTCTGTACGAGTACCAAGTCTTGTTGAGCCCATAGGCATTACAGAAATATTTACATCGGCTCTCATTGAACCTTCCTGCATCTTACAGTCAGATACACCAAGATACATCATAGTTTCCCTTAACTTAGTAAGGTATGCTATAACTTCATCAGCACTTCTGAAATCAGGCTCAGAAACTATTTCAAGAAGAGGCACACCGCATCTGTTATAATCAACAAGAGTACAGTCATCCCAAGGGTCGTGCACCAGCTTACCGGCATCTTCCTCCATATGAATTTCATGTATACCAATATACTTCTTTTCACCATCTACTTCAATTTCAACTTTACCGTTTCTGCATATAGGCAAGTATAACTGGCTCACCTGATAAGCCTTTGGAAGGTCAGGATAGAAATAATTTTTTCTGTCAAATTTATTATATCTTGTAATTTCGCAGTTAGTAGCAAGGCCTGCTCTTATAGCAAAATCAACAACCTTTTTATTTAACACAGGAAGTACTCCCGGCATACCTGAACACACAGGACAAACATGTGTATTAGGCTCACCGCCGAAATCAGTTGTACAACTGCAAAAAATCTTTGACTTAGTAGATAATTCAACATGAACTTCTAAGCCAACAACCATCTGATAATTCATTACTTATTTCCTCCTTCCGCCATTTGTGGCTTTTTAGTATGGAAATCTGTTTCCTTTTGGAAAGCATACGCAGCTCTGACAAGTTTAGGCTCATCAAAGGCATTTCCTATTAACTGCATACCTACCGGCATACCATTTGCACCAAATCCACAAGGGACAGACACAGCAGGAATACCTGCAAGATTCACAGATACTGTATAAATATCACCTAAATACATTTTAAGCGGGTCAGAAGAATTTTCACCAATTTTATAAGCTGTTGTAGGAGCAACAGGTGAAAGTATCATATCATACTTTTCAAAAGCTTCATCAAAGCTCTTTTTAACAAGACCTCTTACCTTTAAGCTCTTATTATAATAAGCATCATAATAACCTGAACTTAATACAAAGGAGCCAAGCATAATTCTTCTCTTAACCTCCATACCAAAGCCTTCGCTTCTTGAAGTATAGTATACGTCAAGGAGATCTTCACAATCTCTGTTTCTGTATCCATACTTAATACCATCATATCTTGAAAGATTTGAACTTGCTTCTGCACAAGCCAAAACATAATATGTCGGTATGGCATAATCAACAATACCCATTTCAAACTCTTCAATTTCTGCACCCAGCTTCTTTAATGTTTCAGCTGCCTCTAAAACTGGTTTTTTAACATCCTCATCAAGACCATTGCCAAAATAATTGGTCGGTATACCAATTTTCATACCCTTCAAATTACCGTCAAAACAAGTTGAAAAATCAAACGCAGGTCTTTTAACTGAAGTTGAATCCTTAGGGTCATGACCGCTTATTACAGAAAGTACCTCTGCACAATCCTTTATATCTCTTCCCACTGGTCCAATCTGATCGAGAGATGATGCAAAAGCAACAAGACCAAATCTTGATACAGCACCATAAGTTGGTTTGATACCGCTCACACCACAGAATGAACAAGGCTGTCTAATGGAACCGCCTGTATCTGACCCAAGAGCATAAGTTACTTCCTGTGCAGCAACGGCAGCAGCACTTCCGCCTGATGAACCACCTGGAACTCTTTCAGTATCCCATGGATTTCCTGTTGCACCAAAGTATGATGTTTCAGTAGAACCACCCATAGCAAACTCGTCCATATTTAACTTGCCAACTACAACTGCACCACTTTCTTCAAGCTTTTCTGTAACAGTTGCATTATACGGCGGCTTAAAATTATGAAGCATTTTAGAACCACAGGTAGTAAGTCTGTCCTTAGTACAAATATTATCCTTAATTCCCATTGGCACGCCTGCTAAAGGTGAAGTAATTTCACCCTTATCAATTTTAGCCTGAACTTCTTCAGCTTGTTTTAAAGCCTCATCTTCAAATACACTTACAAAAGCATTAACCTTATCTTCCCTTGTTTTTATATTTAAAAGCATATCCTTAGTTGCCTCAACGGAAGATATTTCCTTGTTTTTTATCATCTGACCTATTTCAAGGGCAGTTTTATTTTTCAATTCCATTATATAAGCCTCCCTATTCTACGGTCGTTGGCACCTTAAAGCAGCCATCCTTCTGCTGTGGTGCATTCTTTAATATTAATTCTCTATCAGTTGAATTTTTAACTTCATCTTCTCTGAAATTATTAGTATAAGGGAATGGATGGCTCATAGCCTCAACATCAGTTGTATCTATTTCATTTAATTTATCAATATAGCCTAAAATTTCAGTAAGGTCAGCCTTAGCTCTCTCTTCTTCGTCGTGAGAAAGTCTAAGTCTTGATAACTCCTCAAGATATTTTATAAGGCTGTCATCAATACCTGTTTCAGCTACATTTACAACCTTCTTTTCAGCAGCTGTACTTTCAGTATTTTCACTGTAGCCAATAAGGTCCAAAATCATATCCAATCTTACCTTAACATCTTCAAGCATAGCTTCTGTAAGCTCAATGCCTGTGTTTTCAATAAGGCAAGCAATTAACTTTTCCTGAACTGACATATTACTCCTCCTTATGGATTTAATCTTGTTGTATCTCTAGGGAACATAGATGTTGCTCTTATGTTCTTTTCATCAAGCAGCTTCATTACAAATCTTTCAAGACCCATACCAAGTCCTCCATGAGGCGGTACACCATACTTGTGAAGCATAAGATAGCTTTCAAAATCCTCAGGATATAAGCCCTTGAAAATCATCTTTTTAACCTGCTCATCATAATCGTGAATTCTCTGTCCGCCTGTTGTAATTTCAAGACCTTTAAACAACAAGTCAAAACTCAGTGTGTATTTTGTATCCTCAGGGTCATCCATAGCATAGAAAGGTCTCTTTTTAACTGGGTAATGAGTAACAAATACAAAGTCACTGCCGTAATCTTCCTTGAAAAGCTCACCAATAAGTCTTTCTTCCTCAGGCTCCAAATCATAAGGATCCTTTATTTTTCTGCCGTATTTCTCAGCAACCATTTCCTTAGCGTCTCTAAACTTAACACAAGGAATAGTATCAATTTTTGGCAGCTCACATCCAAGCTTCTTTAATACAAGTGAATAATTTTCCTCAAGATATTTAAAACAGTATTTAAGCATACCGGTTTCCATATTAATCACATCATAAAAACTGTTTATATAACCCATTTCAAAGTCAACAGAAACATATTCATTAAGATGTCTTGCAGTATCATGCTTTTCTGCTCTGAATACAGGAGCAATTTCAAATACTCTTTCATACACAGGTATAAGTGTCTGCTTATATGTCTGAGGAGACTGTGCAAGATAGGCCTTTTTACCAAAGTAATCCAGCTTAAATATGTTTGCACCGCCCTCTGCACCTGCTGCAATAATTTTAGGTGAAAAAATTTCAGTAAAACCATTTTCTTCAAGATACTTTCTGAAACCTCTTACAACACCTTCCTGAAGTTTGAACACACTTCTCCTCTGTTCATTCCTCAGTATAATCGGTCTTATTTCAATTTCATTTTCAAGTGCAATGTTTAACTTTCTTTTACTTACGCTTAAAGGCAGTTCTTCGGCAGGTGAAGACAATACTTCAATTTTATTTACAAGTATTTCAAAGCCGTTTACAGCCCTTTCTTCATCTCTTACCTCACCTGTAACTCTTATGGCATTTTCCTCCTGAAGAATTTTCTTTTCTTCTTCAGTATTGTTCTTGTTGTATACACACTGAACAAGCCCGCCTATTTTTCTGATAATAACAAAAGCAAAGTCACCCATATCTCTGACATTGTAAATAGTGCCATGAGTAGTTACGCTCTTTTTTTCTTCAGGACTAAGTGCCTTAATTTCTTCAATAGACAAGTCCATAATAGCTCTTTCTCCGGTAGCCTTAACCATTTTCTCTCACCTTTCTGTAAATAATATCATTTAACTATGACTTAAAAGTAAATATAACACGGCAGTTCTTACATTTTTTATAAATAAAAAACCGCCCCAAAGCCAAATATGACTTCAGGACGGAGAAATAACCGCGGTACCACCTAAATTGACAATAAAATGTCCACCTCTTTAAGCGTCTGTTACTGTTAAAGCACAAACACTAAGATATTTAACGCATACCCTACGTATTCCACTACTAAACCTTTAATGTTTTTTGCAGAATAAGCTCCGAAGTGTTCTTTCAAAAAGCAGTGTCAGATTAATGCTCTCAATCCATGGCATCAATTCCCTGTCTGTCTTTACTTAATTACTTTTCTTCATCACAGCAATTCAAATTTATAAGAGTTATTTTAACATATTTTATTTACCATTTCAAGTATTTTATTACTTAAAATAACATTTTTATTATTTTTCAAATTATAATATTTATTCCCCGGTATTTTTCTGCAAATAAAGGTTACAAAAATTATTTACTGCTTTTCAATTCCTGATATATAGTTTATAAACTGCTGTGCGGTTCTGCCTGAAATACCGCCATGGCTTAATTCCCATTTATTTGCCTCTTTACAAAGGTCCTCATCAGACATTTTTATTCCCATTTTATGTGCAAGTCCCTTTACAATTTCAAAGTATTCCTTTTGACTTGGTTTTGAATAATTAATAGTAACACCAAATCTTTTTACAAGTGAAAGCTTTTCTTCCATAGTATCTGATCTGTGCATACCATTATTCATTTCAACATCATTTCTGTCACTCCAGTTTTCCTTAATCAGGTGACGTCTGTTAGACGTAGCATATATAAGTATGTTATCAGGTTTTGTTTCAACACCGCCTTCAATTACAGCTTTCAGAAACTTGTATTCTATCTCAAATTCTTCAAAAGACAAATCATCCATATATATAATAAACTTATAATTTCTGTTTTTTATCTGAGCAATGATATTTGATAAATCTTTAAACTGATGCTTATAAATTTCAATCATTCTAAGACCTCTGTCATAGAATTCATTTACAATAGCCTTTATACTTGTGGACTTTCCTGTACCGCTGTCACCAAAAAGAAGTACATTATTGGCTTTTCTGCCTTCAACAAAAGCATTTGTGTTATCAATCAGTTTCTTTTTCTGTATTTCATATCCAATCAAATCATCAAGCATAACCTTGTCCATATTGTTAATTGGATGAAGAATAACATTGCTTTCAGTAGAAGATGCAATTCTAAATGCCTTATTTAGTCCGAACATACCTACGCCATAGTCCTTGTAAAACTCCGTTACATAGTCAAAAATATCATTCTCGTCATTAGCTTTTTCAAGTTTTTCACTCAGCATCTGTACTTTTTCACTTACGTTTTTATTATACATTAGCTCCTTTTTGCCGATTGCCTTATAGTCAGAAATTTTACTGAAACAATCAATACCCAGAGCATACTCAATTTCAGAAAAGTCAAAATTAAAAAGTTCAAAATATGCCCTGAAGTCATTTTTAGCAAAATAATTTACACTGCCCTCATTTGCTCCTATCTTTTCACAGGTAATACTAAAAGGGTTCTCATTAGTAATTAACAGAAAAGTCAGATAGTTGTGCCAGAGGTTTTTATTAAAACCATAGTCTGTGGCAACTTCAAGTATTCTCTTTATCTGTGTATAAATTCTTACTGTAAGTTCATCTTCTGTTTGTGTCTTGTTATAATAATTTTTGAATATGTCTCCAAGCTCCATTAATATTGAATTCTTTGGCATATCACCGTATATTAAAAGTCTTGATATAATATGATTCATTATTTCATCCCTTCCGAATTCGTCATACAAATTAAATTTATAAATAAAATATGGAAAATCAGTTAATTATCACTTGCTCTTTTGTAATATCCCTTTAGTTTGTTTTCAACAAGATAATGTACACTGTCTTTGCTGTAACTTCCGTTTGCAAGTTTTTTTCCTGCTTTTTTACCCATTAACAATTCGATACCGTCATCAATGCTGTCAATGGCATAAATATGAAACTTACCCTCTTTTACAGCTTCAACAACCTCGTCTTTAAGTACTAAGTCCTTAATATTGGATGCAGGTATTATACATCCCTGATTGCCTGTAAGACCTCTTTCCCTGCACACATCAAAGAATCCTTCAATCTTATATGTAACGCCTCCTATAGGCTGTATTTCACCTTTTTGGTTCATACTTCCTGTTACAGCAAGCTGCTGCTTAACAGGGCATCCGCTTAAGCTTGAAATTATGGCATAAGTTTCTGTTGATGAAGCACTGTCACCGTCAACACCGTTATAACTTTGCTCAAAACATACACGGCAGCTTAGTGTCAAAGGATATTTCTGTGCATATTTTTCGCCCAAATATCCGATTAACACCTGCATACCCTTATCATGAATTGAACCGCTCATTTCAGCTTCCTTTTCAATATTTACAATCCCGGCCTTTCCCGTATACGTGCTTGCAGTTATCCTTGTAGGCATACCAAAGGTATAATCACTCATTTCCATGACGCAAAGACCATTAATCTGACCAACTACTTCACCTTCTGTATCAATCATAATTTCATTGTCTGAAATCATCTTGTTATACTTTTTGGCATATATATTTACACGTTCCATACGCTTTGTTGTAGCTTTTATTATGTACTGTTCTGTAATAGCTTCAACTTTGTCAATTCTTGCCCAAGCATCAGCTTCTGCAAGTATATCACAAATAATACCAAACCTGGTAGTCATCTTATCCTGTCTCTCAGCAAGTCTTACAGAATACTCCAAAAGTTCGCACATTGCTCTTTTTTCAATAGGCAGCAAATTGTGTTTTTTACAGTAATTTTTAACAAAACCAAGCATTGCATTAATATTTTCTTCTGTAAAATCCATTTCATAGTCAAACAGAGCACATATTTTAAAAAGTTTTGAAAAATCCTCATCATACTCTTTTAAAAGTTCATAATAGTACATTGAGCCTACTATAATAACCTTAATATTTATTTCTGCTGATTCAGGCTGAAGTCCTGCAACAGTTATACCGCCGAACTGATACTCCTTTAAAGGTTCTATGGTTACTTTTCCTGTTATAAGTGCTCTCTTTAAAGTATCCCATGCAAAAGCACTTGTAACTAAATCTGATGCATGAAAAATAAGGTAACCGCCATTGGCTTTGTGAAGAAGACCTGCTTTTATTTTCATAAAATCAGTAGTCAAATTACCATTTTCATTCTCATACTCTATTTCACCTACTAAATTTGTATATGTAGGGTTGTAATCCACAATCACAGGTGCACCTTTAATATTACTGTTGTCTACAATAAGATTTACTCCATATTTTTCAAACACTTCATCAGTATTACGCTTAATATTCCATGGCATCATTGCAGACAATGGGTCATCACTGTTGTCCTCGTCATCATCAGTAAACATATCTATATTATTAAGTATATCTTCTTTTACTTTTAATAAATATTTGCTTACCTGTTCATTATCAACATATTTGTCCTGTACAGGGCTTAAATAATGTCCCACTGTAAACAGACTTATGTTGTAATCCATATTTTCTATCTCCGTTTTAGCAGCCTTATCCAAATCTCTGATATGCTTCATTGCAGAGTTTGCAAGCTCATGTACCTCATCAGAACCTTCGTTTATTTCCTCTTGCTGTTCTTCTGTAAGTTCCTCATACTCTTCCTCTGTTATTGTTTTTCCATCAATAATAGGTAAAAAATAAATTCCGCCGTTACCGCTTGTTTTAATGCCAAAATTATATTTTTTAGCTTCTTCTGTAAGTTCTTTGATAGCTTCATCTTTTTTCTTTTGGTATCCTTTTAAAATTCTTTCTTTATCATCACTGTACTCAATTGATGCAAATGCTTTGGGAATTTCTATACTGAGCTGATTTACAAATTCCTCCATATCAGCCTTAAATTCTTTTCCCATACCGGCTTTAAGTTTTAAAAGCTTTGGTATACCTGGTTTATCAAAATCAAGAACATAGCACATATCATCAGGAGTTTCCTCATTTACAGCAATATCCTTTGCAAACTTTTCAGCAAAAGTAGTTTTACCGCTTGCAGACAATCCAGCAAGATATATATTATATCCTTTACTTTTAACATTAAGACCAAATTCAAGGGCTTCTGCACCGCTTGGCTGACCAATTAAATGACCGGTATATTTACTCTCATCAATAATAACATCATTGTTTCTGCAAAATCTTTTAAGCTGATTATATTCCAACTCTTTTATCATATTAACACCTCCGTTTTAGCCTATATCCTTCTCAGGTATCAGATACTTCCACATAATATAGGCGTCTTCTTTATTATCCTCATAATATTCAGGACGAATTCCCTCTAATTTAAAACCATTTTTTTTGTATAGTCCTAAAGCAGGGGTGTTGCTTTTCCTTACCTCAAGAGTAAGCCCTATCATTTCCTTTTCTTCCGCTAATTCTGTCAGCTTTTTTACAATCTCATTGCCGACGCCAATTTGTCTGTAATCCTTATGTACAGCTATATTTGTGATATGTCCCTCATTTACAATATGCCACATACCGCCATAACCTATTACTTTATTGTTTTCCATTGCAACAACATATATTGCAAATTTATTCTCAAGTTCCTTTTCTACAGAGCTTCTGCTCCAAGGGATAACAAAACTTTCCTTTTCTATTTCCATTATACCATCAATATGGCTTTTATTCATCAACTCTATTTGCATTTTTCTCTTCCATTTCCCTTTCAGCTTGGGATTTTCTTAAATATATTATTTCAAAATCATTTGGCTTTACGGCTTCGTTTATTCTTTCAAAAGCCAATGCACCTATACAAGCTGCCCTCTGCATATTTGCACTTTGAGGTGCGAATTTAAATCCCATATTAAATTCACTTATCTTTTTCTTAAATACAGGCACACCGTCGCCTAAAAATACAGCATTTTCATCTTTTTCAATTACTATATTAAGTAACTCATTTATATCGCAGGCCATATATTCACTTAATCTTTCAAAACCATTTATATTGCAGTAAATAGCTGAATATACCTGATTTCTTCTTGCATCCATTATTGGTACAATCAACTTGCTGCTTTCAGCTAAATTATAAGCTAATCCATCAAGAGTAGGAACAGGTATAATTTTCTTGTCCAGTCCGTGAGCCAGTCCTTTTGCTGTTGCTGCTCCTATCCTTAACCCGGTAAAACTTCCCGGACCGCTTGCACAAGCTACATAATCTATTTCTGATAAATCAAGCTCTACCATATTTTTTAATTGTTCTATCATAGGCATTATAGTTTGTGAGTGAGTTTTTTTATAATTTGTTGTAAATTCAGCAATTGTTTTTTCCTCATCAACTAATGCTACACTAGCCACAAGTCCTGTTGTATCCAATGCCAGTATCTTCATTATAACACCTCTATCCTTCTGTAATTAACATCATCTACTGTCAAATTTTTTGATATTTCAATCCACTTTACATTTTCAGGCAATATTTCTTTAATCAATTCTGCCCATTCAATAAGACACACTCCATCACCAAATAAGTATTCCTCATATCCAATATCATACATTTCTTCAGGGTCACCTATTCTGTACACATCAAAGTGATAAAATGGCAGTCTGCCTGAAAGATATTCATTAACAATAGTAAAGGTAGGACTTGTAATATGGTCGCTTATTTCAAGCCCTTCTGCAAATCCTTTAGTAAATACTGTCTTTCCGACACCTAAATCGCCTTTTAAGCAATACACTTCACCTGCTTTAGCATTTCTGCCCATTTCATAGCCCAATTTTCTTGTTTCATCCTCTGAATATACATCTATTATCATATTTACACCTCTTGCCTGTGCAGATTTATATAAACATTTAATTAACATTATAATAAATATACCATAAAACAATACATTTATCAAATAAAATTACAGTATAAATACTGTTTGTTTAATATAGCTATTCAGCCTGTTTACAACTTTGTTCTAAAATTAGGTTTAATATCTGCAAAACATTTAAACAAAAATTTAGGGCACTTTGTAAGTGCCCTAAACAAAAATTGTATAAAATTAGTCTTCATTCATTTCAATATGAACAGGCTTTAATTCCCAAATTTCATCAGCATATTCCTTAATAGTTCTGTCTGATGAGAATTTGCCGCTGTGAGCAGTATTTAAAATAGCCATTTTAGCCCACTTTTCTTCATCTCTGTATGCCTCATCAGCTTTTTTCTGAGCTTCAGCATAGGATTCAAAATCTTTAAGAACAAAGTATTCATCAGCTCTTGAACCATTATACCCATTAAGCAATGAATCGTAAATCTCTCTGAATAATTCTGTATCCTCATCCAAAGTACCATTTATAAGCATATTTAAAACAGCTCTTACATCGGAATTCATATTGTAAATATCCCAAGGGTTGTAGTTATTATTGGAATATTCAGCTATAACTTCATCTGCTTTCATACCAAATATAAATATATTATCCTCGCCAACTTCTTCAAGTATTTCAACATTGGCACCGTCAAGTGTACCCATAGTTACAGCACCGTTAAGCATAAACTTCATATTTCCTGTACCTGATGCCTCTTTGGATGCTGTTGAAATCTGCTCTGAAATATCTGCAGCAGGAATAAGTTTTTCAGCCAGACTTACTCTGTAATTTTCAGCAAATACAACCTTTATCTTGCCCTCAATTGATTCATCATTATTTATAAGCTTAGCTACAGAATTTATAAGTTTAATTATCAACTTAGCTCTTCTGTACCCGGCAGCAGCTTTTGCACCAAATATAAATGTTCTTGGTACCATATCCATACCCGGATTAACCTTTAACTTATTGTAAAGGCTCATAACATGAAGAATATTTAAAAGTTGTCTTTTATACTCATGAAGTCTCTTGACCTGAATATCATAAATAGAATCCGGATTTATTTCAATACCCATTGTAGCTTTGAAATAATCGGCTAACGCAGTTTTATTTGCTTTTTTAATAGCCATAAACTTCTTTCTGAAATCAGCGTCATCAGCCAAAGGCACAAGCTTTTCAAGCTGTGACAAATCTTTATAAAAGCCATCGCCTGTATTTTCTGAAATCAAGTTTGCCAACTCAGGATTGGCGTGACCAAGCCATCTTCTCTGTGTGATACCATTAGTTTTGTTGTTAAACTTCTCAGGATAGATTTCATAGAAATCCTTTAGCTCCTGATTTTTAAGAATTTCTGTATGGAGTGCCGCAACACCGTTTACAGAATGACTTCCTACAATTGCAAGCCAGGCCATTCTTATTTGACCGTCTGCAACAACAGCCATTTTTCTTATTTTTTCAGCATCACTTCCGTATTTCTTAATAAGGAATTCACAAAATCTTCTGTTAATTTCTTCAACTATCATATATATTCTAGGCAATAATCTTGAGAAAAGCTCAATTGGCCATTTTTCAAGAGCCTCAGACATTATGGTATGATTTGTATAAGCACAGCACTTTTTAGTAATTTCCCACGCATTATCCCAAGGGACATCATACTCATCTACAAGAAGTCTCATAAGTTCTGCAACAGCAATACTTGGGTGAGTATCATTAAGCTGAAATGCATATTTTTCAGGAAGTAATGAAAAATCATTGCCAAATTTCTGAACAAACTTGTTCATTATTCTCTGCAATGTTGCTGATACAAAGAAATACTGCTGTCTTAATCTTAATTCTTTGCCTGCATAATGCTCATCAGCAGGGTAAAGTACTTCTGTAAGTGTCTTTGCAAGGTTTTCTTCTTCAACAGCCTTATTGTAGTTGCCTTCATTAAAACTCTTAAGATCAAATTTATTTTTAGCTTCTGCATCCCAAAGCCTTAATGTGTTTACAGTATTATTATCATATCCGACAACAGGATAATCATAAGGAATAGCAATTACAGACTGATAATTTTCCTGTTTGAACTTATACTGTCCGTCCTCCTGCTTAACAGCCTTTACATTACCGCCAAATTTAACTTCAACCGCATATTCAGGTCTTTTTACACCCCACATATCACCGTCCTGAAGCCAGTTGTCAGGCACTTCAATCTGGTAACCGTTTTCAATTCTCTGTTCAAATATACCATAGTGATACCTTATTCCACAGCCGTATGCAGGCAGTTCAAGAGTAGAAAGAGAATCTAAGAAACATGCTGCAAGACGTCCTAAGCCTCCATTTCCAAGCCCCGGATCTTTTTCAACTTCTTCAAGCATATTGTAATCAATGTCAAGTTCATCAAGAACTTCTTTGACATCATTAAGCATTGTCATATTGAGTATAGCATTGCCTAAAAATCTTCCCATTAAAAATTCCATTGAAAGATAGCATACTATCTTACAGCCTGTTTTATCATAAGTTTCATGAGTTTTAAGCCACTTGTCAGTTACATAATCTCTTATAGTGAACACAAGGGCCTCATAGAGCTGTTCTTTTGTTGCCGTTTCAATTGACTTACGCGATAATGTTTTTACATTGGCAGCAAGTTTTTTCTTGAATTCTTCCTTGTTAATACGCATTAAAACATCTCCTTTATTTGAGTTTATTCCTCAGTACCGGCTTTTAACTTTTCAGCCTGTTCTGTTGTTATAAGTGCATCCATAATTTCATCTAAATCACCGTCTATTATTGAATCTAATCTGTGGAGAGTTAAGCCTATTCTGTGATCTGTCACTCTGCCCTGAGGATAATTGTAAGTTCTTATTCTTTCATTTCTGTTTCCCCGTCCAATCTGGCTCTTTCTTTCAGATGCAATTTCCTCATGTTGTTTTTGCTGTTCCAAATCATAAAGTCTGCTCATCAACACCTTTAAAGCCTTTTCTTTATTTTTAATCTGACTTTTTTCATCCTGACATGAAATAACTATACCTGTAGGCATATGTGTAAGTCTTACTGCAGAATCGGTAGTATTAACACACTGACCGCCGTTGCCTGAAGCTCTGAAAACATCAAATCTACAATCGTTCATATTAAGTTTTACATCTACAGCCTCAACTTCCGGCAGCACAGCAACAGATGCTGTTGATGTGTGTATTCTGCCGCTGGATTCGGTGGCAGGAATTCTCTGTACTCTGTGTACACCGCTTTCGTACTTTAATCTGGAATAAGCACCCTGTCCGTTTATCATAAATGAAATTTCTCTGAAACCTCCGGCCTCACATTCATTTACACTCATTATTTCAGTTTTCCAGCGTCTTCTTTCCGCATATCTGGAATACATTCTGAATAAATCGCCTGCAAATATATTGGCTTCATCACCGCCTGCACCGCCTCTTATTTCAACAATTACGTTTTTATCATCATTAGGGTCTTTAGGCAGCATAAGAATTTTAAGTTCTTCCTTTAGCTCTTCAAGCCTCTTTCTTCCTTCTGAAAATTCTTCTTTAGCCAGTGCTCTCATTTCTTCGTCTGTATCATCAAGCATTTCTTTTGCTTCTTCTACAGCCGCCTCTGTATCATTGTATTCCCTGAACTTTTCAACAATAGGAGCAATATCACTATGTTCTTTCATAAGCTTTCTCCACTCTTCATTGTTGCTTATTACTTCAGGATCGTTTATCTTATCCGAAAGATCTATATATCTCTTTTCAATATCAGCTAATCTTTCCAGCATATTATATTAACCTCCGTAATCTATACTCGTATTTTAACACATTTTGTAACCAATTACAACCCTGTCAAGTCCTGCCAAGTCCTTTTTTATGCTCACCCGTTCAAACATATTTCCATCTAAAAGACCGCATACAGTTCTGCCTTGGTTATAACCGATTTCAAATATTAAGCTTCCGTTTTTATTTAAAAATTCACTGCATCTGCCTGAAATTTTTCTATAAAAATCAAGACCGTCTATTCCTCCATCAAGAGCAGATAAAGGTTCATAATCCTTTACACCTGGATCCAGAGTTTTTATAATGTCTTTTTCAATATACGGAGGATTTGACACAATTAAGTCAAACCTGCCGGTTACTTCAGCAAATAAATCACTTTCTATAAATTTTACATTCACGCCGTTTTTTTCAGCATTTTCCTTAGCTATTGTTAATGCTCTTTGTGAAATATCAACTGCTGTAACCTTTGTATCTGTAAACTTTGCTATACTTACAGCTATTGCACCTGAACCGGTTCCAATATCAAGAACAGTCTTGTAACCTTTATCCTTTATAAGCCTTAAAGCCTCCTCTGCCAATATTTCAGTATCCCCTCTTGGTATTAATGTATGCTCATTTACTTTAAATTCAAGCCCCATAAATTCACATACACCTAAAATATACTGCATAGGCATTCTCTTTATTCTCTTAGCACACATTTCATTTATTTTACAAATTTCAGTTTCAGACAGTATTTTGTCAGGGTATGTCAGAATTTGCACTCTTGTCATACCTGTTCCTTTTCCAACTATTAGCTGTGCATCAAGGAATGGTGTATCTATATCTGCACCTGCAAGTTTATTTTTAATTTGACTTACAGCCTCTGCTATTGTCATCTTCAGGTTCCTCCTCTAACACAGCTTTAAGAGAGGCAATTGCAACCTCAATCATACTGTCGTCAGGTTCCTTTGTAGTTATGAGCTGTGTTGCAATACCCGGAAAACTTACAATGTTTACAAGTAAATTATCATGTCGTCCTGCCCATCTTATAACTTCATAAGAAATACCTGCTATAATAGGTATCAAAACAATTCTTGACACAATTCTGAGCCAAAATACATTTGTATTTATAAATAAAAAAACTATAATACTGATAATAAGTACAATCACGAGAAAACTTGTACCGCATCTTTTGTGAAAACGAATACTGTTTCTTACATTTTCAACTGTAAGTTCCATATCACTTTCAAAGCAATTTATGGTCTTATGTTCAGCACCGTGGTACATAAACACTCTCTTAATATCTTTCATTTGTGAAACTAAAATCATATAACCCAAAAATAATGCCACTTTAATTATACTTTCAAAGACACCTCTTGCAGCCGTACTGGTACCCAAAGCTTTGGAAAGCCAGCCGCCAAGTACAGTAGGCAATACCATAAACAGTCCTATACAAAGACAAATTGATACAAATACACTGAAATAAATCAAATAATCAGCTAACTTATCGCCAAACTTATTTTCAAGCCACATTTCAAATTTACTTTCCTTGTCATATTCAATATCATCAAGTCCTGCCAATTCTGCGGACTTCATAGTTACTTTCATACCTGTAACTAAGGAATCAACGAAGGCTACCATACCTCTTATTATAGGCAGTCCCCATATAAAGCATTTTTCCTTTGCAGGCTTAATAAAATTTTTTACTGTTTTTATACTTTTATCAGGTGTTCTTACAGATAATGAGTACATTTTCTTACCTCTCATCATAACACCTTCTATAACAGCCTGACCGCCTATGCCCTTTCCTAAATTACAACTCTTCTTATTATTCATATATACCTCCGATTTACCTGTATAAACCTAAATTTAAGCTTTCTGTAGCATTACTTAGTTTTGAATTAATTTCATTTGCCCTATCATATATTTCTTTTATTTCTGCAGAAGCTTCTTCATAGCTTAAATTTTCATCAAGCATAATGTCAACTAAGTCACACAGCTCAATGCTTACTTTTACCGCTTCTAACGCCAGTTTGTGAAATTCCTCATATTCTTTAGGCGGAATTATCTGGGACATATTTTCATAGACATCTTCAAGATTTTCTCTTGCTACAGCCGTTTCTTTTTCTAATATCTCAATTTTTTTATTATAGTTTTCATCTGTAAGCGAATTTAAAGTTTTAAATAAAACATTTGCCTTATCAAGTTTTGAAATGACCTTATTATATTCCGTAACGTATTCATTTACGCTGTAAGTAATCTTTTCCTTTTGGCTGCTGTTTATGTAAATAGCTTTTGTCGGTGGATCCCACGTTACTGTGGCTCCTGTACACTCAGCAACAGCTCTTAAAGGTATCATAAGCGAATTATTAATAATCTGTGCAGGAACATCAAGCATATACGACTGATCATTTACCTGCATTCCTTTATGACCGCTCCTCATAGTAATTTTCTGCATATCATTGTATATTAAGCAGGATTTTGTTTTAGCATCCCAACTTACTGTATACCCCATTTTTTCAAAAATTCCTCTTAAAGGTATAAGAGTTCTTCTTTCAACAATTGTTGGCTCCTGTGCTGAAAACTTAATAAGTTCACCATTTAAAAAAACATTTATTTTTTGCTTTGCTTCATCAGCCATTGATACAACTGAAAAATGTGTTGTAAAAAGACATACAGCCAAACATATATATGTTAATTTTTTTCTCATATAATCACTCCTTATCGAATTATTTTAACATAAAATCATATTTTATTCAACATATATTTAATTACTCTGCACAACAAGTATGAGATAATTAATTATTACTTAAATTTCCCTTTATATCTGTTTCAAAGCAAATAACTTGTAATTCTTATTATATAATTTATCTTAGAAAATGAAAACTTTCTCACAATTTCCTAAAAAAAATTACTTATTCGTCAGTCAAGATTGTTACATTACTTGAAGCACAAGTCAGCTTAGAAAATATAACTACCAAAATAAAGTTCCAATCATTTTTATTAAAAACATCTTTTTTTTAATACGCATATTACTGCATGCAAAACAGCATAATACTTCAATTTATGTTTTAGCAATATCGTATATTATCCATAAAAAAATATACTGCCAGTTTAATCAGTTGTATACTTATATGTATATAACCTTAT
>ULQT01024660.1_pt1 | contig 17649 bp, 23 predicted proteins | sample 1954791 | NCBI WGS metagenome assembly ULQT01 (sample SAMEA4835663, study PRJEB28245) | human gut metagenome | biome: gut microbiome; material: fecal sample | place: Denmark | collected 2008 | reverse complement strand
GTCCAGAAGTCGGACAAACAAAATGCGCCTGCGCGACACAAAGTCACGCAAGCGCACGAAATGATAAATTCATTTATGTACTGCCAAACTGCATATCCACCGCCGGACTGATCCTGCTGAGCGGGTGGACTTTTTTTGACAAGTTAGAGGGATGAAAAAAGAAAAAGGACACAGCGATACCTCCCGGACACCGCCGTATCCTTAAAAAAGGGCGACTTTAACACAAGATAAAGAGGGATAAGGAACTATTTAACGGCTGACAGACAGGTTGTAATAACAGAAAGCGGGTATATCACGAAATGCGGTATATCCGCTTTGTTACGCAATAGAACGCCGTTTTTGAGGGATTGAATATAAACACCTTACCCCTCTGTTTTCGAGCCCGCAAAGCCGTATAAATCAAGGCTTTTTTAACCCCTAAATGACCACAAGACACCTATGATAGATAGAGGGCGCAAGCGGTCTTTCCGTTTGCGCCCTCTTGTCTGCCTGTGAGCAAAGACGGGAAAAGCCGTCAAGGGCGCGAAGCGTTCATCTTGACCCTTGACGGCTTTTCTTGGCTTTGCTATTTCCCCATAAGGTCAAGAAAAGTTTGTCGACATAGCGGTATTTATATTTATCCGAGAAAAAATAAAAGAGCCGATAACCGCATTTTGATCTGCGTGTTATCGGCTCTGCGTCTGTGCGTCTGGCTCTTTGATAACTGTGGTATTCAGATGTTTTACATTGATTAAAGTCTCTTGTCTACACTTAGGACAGAACAGCGGAAAATATTTTAGTTCTGTGTCCCCACGGATTTTCAGCCTTGTCTTATTTCCGCAAACAGGGCAGCGCAACCATTCTGAAATCACATTTTCCATATCAGTTATCCTCCCTGTCGTAATACTGATTTTTAGGGAGTGTCTTTGTGAGAATAAATGAATAAGTAATAGTAATTGCAAACAGTACCAACTGGAAGATGATACGCTTTTCTATCGTCAATCCTACCACATTTGCAAAAACACTTGTGATGTTAATTGCGGAGTGCGTAATTATGCAAGGGAACAAACTACCGCCACGATAATAAAGAATGACAAACAGAAAACCAATCGCAATCGCCCCTGTAACTTGAAGTAAGTTTTCTGCTATTCCCGCACCACTGCCATTCACCAAGTTTAATAAATGTCCCAAACCAAATGTAACACTTGAAATGATAATTGCCGTTTTTACATTGTCTTTTGCTATCGCTTTGAAAAGCAGTCCTCTAAAAATAACTTCTTCTAAAAATCCAACCCAAAGCATACAGGCAATATAGCAGACAGTTCCTGCCAAGTTCAAATTAAACGCCGCTCCGTTCCAAAAATTTCTTGTGGCTAAAATTATCAAGGGAATATAGAACAGAAAGCGGCTGGCAGATATAGGAGATTTGCAAAGCCCATATCGTTTTAGTAAGTTATTTTTTCGAATAAAAACCAAGAGGATCACGGACTGTAATATAGAAAAAATTGCACTTGCAGAATATTCAACCCCTATTTTTTCATTTAGTGGATTGGCTAAAGATTGCAGCACACAATAAATCACAATCCACACAATCGCAAAAGTCAGTTCGTTTTTTTCGTATAGTTTTCTCATTTCGTTTCCTCCTGTGTTGCTAATATTGCCCCTCTGTAAGCCCGTTCTAAATGAGATTTTATGAGTTCTTCATCATACTCCAAAGAATTGTTGGCTATGATACTCGCATATCCGTGAGCAAATAAAAAAACTGTCAAAAAAATTTCTTTCACTTGCTCTATACTTCCTCCGACTGCTCCTTGCATTGCCAAAAGAACAGGCGCAAGTTCTTCGGCATCTATCATTTCAAGCAAAGTCGTTCCATTAAAAAAGTTCGATTGAAAAAGGAAGCGGAACAAATGCGGTTCTTCAATCGCAAAGCGGATATAATTCAACCCAATTCCAAGCATAACGCCTTTCTGCGGGCTTTCAATATTCATTAGATATTCTGTATGATAGTCGTCTGCTTTTGCATAAGCCGCTTTTTTCAATTCTTCAATCGTTGCAAAATGGTACATGACTGGCTGTGTGGAGCAGTTCAGTTTCTTTGCAACAGTTCTTGCATTGATGTTTTCCGCTCCTGCTTCACGGGCTATCTCAAAAGCAGCGTCAATAACCATATCTTTTGTTACTTTTACTTTTGGTGGCATAAGTACTTTCCTTTCGAAAAATCATTCATGTTATATAACAATGATTATATAACAAAACTAAATGAATGTCAATAGGGTTAGGAACATTCTGTGGAGTGTTTTGAATAGGCTTTTCTGAAGTTTTTTCAAAAACTTTCTCAAAACTTTGGCAAAATCGCAAAGTGCGGTGTTGTATATAGTGAGGGACAAAGTGCAACAAAAGCCGCTTTTCGGACGGGATATTGAGTGAGAGAACACAAAAGGGTTTGGGATTTTCCCAACAAGAGAAAATGCGGCGCATTTTACGGAAAGGGTACCCCTTTCCTATGCTTGCTGCGGAAGAAGCAAGCGGCAAATGGGTACTCATTTGCTGTGCTTGCTCCTTACTCAAGACAAGGAAAGGGCGGGAAAGGAATGGAAAGGAAACGAGAAATTGAATACAACGATTTGCTACCGAAAAAGGGCAACCCGCTGAATGAAATCGTTACATACAAAGTTGGCGGCACGCTTTATGAAGTGTCAACGGTTTGCGGCGGCTCTGAACTGCTCTATGACAAAATGAAACGGCTCATAAAATCGGAAACCGTAAAAACGCCTGCTTACAAAGAAAAGGAAGTCCGCTATAATAAAGATAACAACCTGTTTGTCGGGCGTTCATTACAGGAGGAATGAACAATGACGGCAACGAAAAATTATCCCGACAACATTACCGCTTTATATGCCCGATTAAGTCAAGAGGACGCACTTGACGGGGACAGCAACAGCATTGTCAATCATGATGTAATTTATAAAGGGTGGATTACACCACCGAAAATTACATCATGACTGCGGCTCATTTGTGGCGAATGAAAAGACAGTTGTGATGAAGGAGGGATGCCCTGCACCTGACCGTAACTGTCAACTCCACACATTCCCACAAAGGAGGCCGTTATGAAACTGACCTACACCCAATATGGGGATTATCTGATTCCCAATCTCGTATTGTCAGACACAAGGGAGTACCACATCGGCAAATATGGCCGGATGCGCCGTGTCTATCTGAAAGACCACCGTCCGGCCCTTTACAGTATCCTGCTGCTCACGGAAAAACTCTTTCCCTATTTGGCAGAGATCGACGCTGCCTGCAAAACCCGGCTGGACATCATCGAGACTGCCCTGATGCGCCGGGAAGGCGTGACCGAGGCACTGAAAGCCGCCGATCAGATGGAGTGGGTGCGCCGGAGAAATGGCATCCACAGCCGGGCAGAAGAAATCGTTCTGCATGAACTTGTGTACGCAGAATAAGCAGCAATGCCCTCACAGCAAGCCGTATAAGCCTGCCGTGAGGGCATTTTTCGTTATTTCAGCAACTTCCAGTATCCTTTGCGGTCGGAACCGATGCGCTCAATCAAGCCAGCCCCTTTGAGCATTTTTAATCTAAGCGACACGGTTTTCCGGCTCAGAGACAGGTTTTCGGCAAGGAAAGTCGTTGTGTATGCTGGATCGACGGCAAGGAGATTCAGAATTTTCAGTGATGTCTCATCCAGCATATCTGTCACCTTATCTGTTACCTTTTCTGTCACCCTGCCGGTAACAGAACGGATGACCCGATCTTCCGGTGCGGTGAATTTTATCATAATGTCACCGGGATTGATGGTATATTCCGGCTGCGGTACGCCGTCCTTTTCACAAGCAGAGCAGATTTTCTCAATGCCACGTCCCCAGCTCTCAATAAAGCCCGCCAGATAGAACACATGGGCAATGTTGGGGTTGTAGGGGCTGGAAGCGTGCTTGTTCATCAGGTTTTCCAGCGTCCAGTTTTCCGGCAGGCATCCGCAGTTGGCGATGTACAGCTTATCTTCGTAGACACTGATCTGGATGGGTACGCCGGATTGGTACTGCTTGTGGCATAAGGCGTTCAGCAAGGCTTCCCGCAGGGCTTCTTCCGGCACAAAGTACCGCTCGATCCGCTGCATCCCCTCATACGTGATTTTGGCCCTCATGTACTTGAGATACACCAGCTCCACGATCTTGTCGATCTGTTCCAGAATGGAACCGTGGATTTCATCCTGATACAGCAAATCCGAGTCTGTCTCAAAATAGCCGATTTTCACATACGCACCCAGCTGCCATTTCTCCGGGTCTTTGCTAAACAGGAGCATGGCTGCATTGGTCAGATACGGGCCGTTCATCAGGTGCAGCTTTTCCATCAGCACGTCTTTTGGCTCATCCAGCACGCTTCGGTCAATGCGTCCCTTTTTGGCGGCCCACTGCTTAAAATGAGCCACCGTTTCGTCATCCACATCGTCCAGCGAAAAAGCCGGTAGCGGCAGATTGTCCCAGGTCGCACCCCGCTTGCGCATGAGGAAGGCCTCCAGCGCCGGGCCGGTCAGAATCTGCCGGGTGCTGCCGCTGCGGTAGTAGTAGACGCCCTTGCAGGAGATGCCGATGGGATACGGCGGCACGTCGATCTCAATGTATTCCTTGCCGTCCTCGTCCAACAGGTTGACACCGACAATAATGCCCATTGCGTCCCGGATTTTATTGGGAATGTCCTCCAGCAGCTTGCGGGCGTTAGGCAGGCCCACGACATTCCCTTCGTCATCGCAGCCGATATAGATTTTGCCGCCCTGCGCGTTGGCGTAGCCGCAGATCCATTCGAGATATTCGTCCTTCCACTTGCTTTTCCATTCCGTATTCTGGCTCTCAGGCATTTTCGTCACCATCCTGTTCTTTCTGTTTTCCCCGGCTTTTATAAACATTATACTGGTTCTTGCACCGTGCGCTGCAAAAAACGGCGTTGGCGCGGCTGCTCATAAACACCTTCTGGCAGTGCTTGCACAGCCGCAGCGGTCTTGCCTCGTCCACCAGCATGAAGCTGAACATCATCTGGATACCCAGCAAAAGCGAGTGGAAGTCCCAGTAAATCGTCGGCTTTTCCAGCAGCTCGATGTGGTAGCTGGGCGCGATCCCGCCAAAGGCCGCCATCGCCTTGCGGTACAGGTTCCGAGTTCCCTCATCGATGGAATCGTAATCGTGGTAATACAAAATGGAAGTCGTCAGCGTGAAGGCCCAGTCCTTGAGCTGCTGGGCGATCCAATCGTAGGGTTCCGCATATTCACGTTGGAAGCTCATCGTTTTCGCCATTGGCTCGTCGGCAAAGGTCATGGTCAGCGCGATCATCGTGCGGTCATTTGAAACCGTCCAGTCAGATTCCACGCCCTTTTTCACCATGTCCAGTTGCTCAAAGGGATAGAACAGCGCCAGATAATCCTCCGTCTCCATCGTCTCTGCCTTGATGAAGTGATTCTTCGGCAGGTAAACAGCCTCGTAATCCATGAAAGACGGCGTGGTGGGCAGCGCCGTCATCAAGCCCAGCAGGCCGTACTTTGTGACAAATTCCAGAATGGCCGTTTCCACGTCCACATCTTTCCTGCGGCCCATCATCAGCATCCCCACATTAAGCGCGTCCAGCACCATACCGGGCATCTCCTTCATGGGGTTATACACATCGGGCTTCGCGTCTTTCGCCGGTGTGACGTACCGCTTTCCATCAGCGGCGGTTTTCAGCTCATAGCGGTCATACCGCACCCAATGAGAACGGGACTGTTCAAACAGATTCTTCATGCCACCGTCCCTCACTTCCAATCGTCAATACCATACTTTTCGAGTAGCGACTGGGCGTATTCCTTGCCCGTTTCGGTCAAATAAACGCTCTTGCTCCTGCGGCTACCCTGACGGATCAAATCTTCATCGTCCAGTCCATTCAGCACATCAAAATCGTAACCTTTCCAGGCATAGAAGTGCTTGGCTTCCGCGAACTTTTCCCGTTCGCAAAAACGGGAAAGATAAATCAACATCATGGTCAGTTCTTTCATGGCCTGCTTTGCTTCGGTATGTTCCATGAATACCCTCCTTCTACCATGTAATCTTACTTCATAGTTTTATATTACTCGCTGCCCTTGCCGCCGTCAAGGGCGGCTTTTTTCCTGCGCCGTTTGGTCTTGTTCTCCCGGCGTATCACAGCGTCTTTTCCCTTTTCCCCAAGCAACGCAGCATATTCCTCCATAAACTGCCGCTCCCGCAGCGTCAGGCTTTTGCCTTCATCCTGCATCTGACACAGATGGGCATACAACTTCTTTTGCAGTTTCTTTCGGATGGTGTTGCGCACCTTGCGGATGTTGCGGTCAGACTGACCGCGCAACTGTGCCAGCTGCGTGGTGCTGTACAGCCGGATAGAGAGAAAATAGAGGATCTCCTTGTGTTCCTCGCTCAGTTCCTCGATTATGCTGGACAGGAACGTATTGGCCGTCAGCTGGTGCATTTCGTAGGGACAGTCAAAGAGGATGTCCAGGAAGTTTCCGCTGCACAGCTGCCGCACCGCCGGATTGTTCAGCCAGCGCGGCACGATCTTCGGCTCAGGCACGGCCCGATATTCCAGCGGCACATCACCGCGCAGGTTTTCGTGATCCCGTTCCCGGCGCTCACGATTGCGATCGAGCTTGTTCCATTCCTCCACCACAACGGCGAAGTCCTCCGCTGTCCGGGCGGCATCCTCCAACCGGCGCAACGCCTCGGCCCGCAGTTCCCGTTTCAGCCGCTTCTCGCTGGTGGGCGCAGCTTCTTCCTCTGCGTCCTCCAGCTCGGCGTCGTAGTCAATGGGCCGCTCATCCTGTTCCAGTTCACTTTCCAGCTCTACGGCACGTTCCTGTTCCAGCTCCTGTGCCAGCGTATCGTCTACCAGGGCGTCGTCCCAACCGGCGAAGCCATCCGCCACATCCAGCAGGCTGTCATCATCCAGTATCAGCGCCATGACCTCGCCTCCCTCAAAAAATAATTTTGTGTTTCTGCGAAAATGGTTCCGTTTTACACCCGCTTTTTCTCCTATCAGTAGAGGAAGTAACCCAAATAGCAAACAAATAGGTTACAAGGTGGCTGATAGGCAAGAGAAAGGAGGAATCGTGCCATGCTGATGCACCGCAAGTAGCTGTGCGGATTGACAGTTACACAAAACGGAACTATTCACATTATACAACGGCTGCGCCCCGGGCGCAAGAAAGAGAGGTTCAATGGCAGAAACGAAGGGCATCTTTTTGACACGGCATATCGGTAAGACCACCTACAAGGTGCGTGTCCATCTCAGCGAAACCGCAAACGAGACGATGGAAGATAAAATTTTGCGGCTGATCCGCAATGATGGGCTGGCAATGGACGGGGAATGTGGTATAATGGAATTGCCACAAATGAGCCGTCAGTCTGAAAGGAGCGCCTGATATGGCAACCAGACAGACGGAAGAAAAAATTACCGCGCTCTATGAGCGCCTGTCCCGTGACGATGACGTTGCGGGCGACTCGAACTCCATTCTGAACCAGAAACGGTATCTCGAAAGCTATGCAAAACAGCGGGGCTACACCAACATTGTCCACTATACGGATGATGGATGGTCGGGCGGCAATTTTGAGCGTCCGGGCTGGAAACGCCTGGTCGCCGACATTGAGGCCGGGAAGGTGGCCCACCTGCTCTGTAAAGACCTCAGTCGGATCGGTCGTAATTACCTGCAAACCGGCTTTTATACCGAGATCATGTTTCGGCAGTACGGGGTTCATTTTATTGCTGTCGCCAACAACATTGACAGCGATGAACAGGAAAGCAGCGAATTTGCGCCGTTTTTGAATATCATGAACGAGTGGTATCTGCGCGACCAGTCCAAAAAGGTGGCGGCGGCGTATCGGGTGAAGGGCAAGGCGGGCAAGCCCACATCCAACAGCGCCATATACGGCTACAAAAAAGACCCGGAGGACAAAGACCACTGGCTGGTGGATGAGGAAGCCGCCGCCGTGGTGCGGCGCATTTTCCGGCTGGCCGTGGAGGGGCACGGCCCTTACGAGATTTCCAAAATGCTCACCGCCGAGAAGGTGGAGTGTCCCGGCTACTATCTCGCCAAACAGCGGGCAAAGCAGAAGAAGCAGGGTAAAAAGAGCGGCACATCCATGCTGGACAAGAACCGCCCCTATGACTGGTACGGCAACACCGTCAGCACCTTGCTGGAGAGGCCGGAATATATGGGGCATACGGTGAACTTCCGTTCCTCGAAAAAGTCCTACCGGGATAAGCGGGTGAAGAACGCCCCGGAAGATTGGCTGATCTTTGAGAACACCCACGAAGCCATTGTTGACCCAGAGACATGGCAGCTGGCCCAGCAGGTGAAGCGGACGGTACGCCGGACGGATACCACCGGCGTCGCCAATCCCTTCACGGGCCTGGTGTTCTGCGCCGACTGCGGGGCGAAGATGTACAATCATCGCGGACGGCATACCCGGTCAGACGGCAAAGAGTACAGCAGCGACACCTATAACTGCTCCACCTACTGCCTGACCATCGAGCGAGAAACCAAGCAGTGTTTTTCCCACAGCGTCAGCACCAAAGCCCTGACCGAGCTGGTGCTGGAGACTATCCGCACCACCGCCAGTTATGCCATCCAGAACAAAGAGGAATTTATCCGGAAGGTTCGCAGCATCTCCCAGGTGCGCCAGCAGGAGGCTGCCAAAGAGTTGAAGCGCAAGGTGGCTAAGGCCAAAAAGCGCATCGCAGAGTTGGATATGCTCATTAAAAAGCTGTACGAAACCTATGCGATGGGCAAACTGGAGGAAAAGCGGTTCGAGATGCTGTCCGCTGAATATGAGAAGGAGCAGGATGAGCTGGAACAGACCCTTGCCGGCGACCAGGCCAGCCTTGACCAGTTCAACGAGGACACCGACCGCGCCGACAAGTTCCTGGCCCTGGCGAAAAAGTACACGGATTTTTCCGAGCTGACCGCGCCGATGATCAACGAGTTTGTGGAGAAGATCGTGGTTCATGCGCCCGACTGCAGCACTGGCGAGCGCATCCAGGAGATTGAAATTTATCTCAAGTTCATCGGAAAATTCGATGTTCCCATGCCGGAGCCGACCCCGGAGGAGCTGGCAGTGGAGGAAAAGCGCCGCCAGAAGCGCATCCGCGACCATGAGAAGTATCTGCGGCAGAAGGAACGCAAGAAAAAGATTGCCGAGGGGCAGATCGTGCCGGGTGAACCGTATGCACTGGTGTGCCAGTGCTGCGGGGAGACCTTCCACTCCATCCGCCCCAACGCCAAATTCTGTACGCCCGCCTGCCGACAGCGGTTCTACCGCCAGCAAAAACGAGAACTTCCGCCGCCTGATGCAGTATCCGAGCCGGAACCTGTGGAAACCAGCAAAACCGCATAACACCGAACACAGCGGCTTGCCCAACGAGGGCAGGCCGCTTTTTCTATGCCCAAATATGGAGGTACTATTTTGACATTTTTTGAAACTGTGAAAAACGCTGTCACCGTGAAGCAGGCCGCCGAGCACTACGGCTGCAAGGTCAACCGGGGCGATATGATCTGCTGCCCCTTCCACGATGACCGGCATCCCAGCATGAAGCTGAACCGGGATTATCCAGACATTGGAGAGCAAGTGGCCCACTGGTACCTGCCTCGAGATGTTCCCGGACTATGTGTGGGAAAATGCCCTGGAACTGCTTTTTGGCCGTATAAGCCAACGTCGTTCCCAGGCGGTAACCGTCACGGTGCCCACCCACCTGAAAATTGGCGACACAGCCTAACTTACTGAAGTGGTTATCAGAGGTTTTTCCCTCTGTAACAGATAGATTCAATAGTAACCCCAGAAAGATTTACTGAAACAACAAGGAGGATCACAGAATGAAAAAGGCACTTTCTCTCCTGCTGGCTGGTGTGATGTGTGTTGGTCTGCTGGCTGGCTGCGGCGGCCAAAGCGGCGAGTCCCAGAGCAGCACCAGTAGCACAAGTTCCACAGACAGCAGTGCAAGTACCACAGCGACTTCTGAAACCAGCAACAAAAAGATTGATACCTTGCGGATCGCTTTTGTTCCATCCCGTGAGCCAGAGGAAATCATTACCGCCACAGAACCCCTGAAGCAGATGCTCACCGATGAGCTGGCGACGCTGGGGTACGATGTGGGCGAGGTGGACATCACTGTGGGTACCAGCTATGAGGCGGTGGGCGAGGCTCTGGCCGCCGGTACCGCCGACGTTGGCCTGATCCCCGGCGGCACCTATGTGCTTTACGATGACGGCTGCGACGTGCTGCTGACCGCCACCCGAGACGGCCTGTCCATCGACTCCGACAGCGCCAAGGACTGGAACGACAACGCCCCCACCGAGCCTACCACCGAGCAGGTCACCAGCTACCGCGCCCTGATGATTGCCGGTCCCTCTGAGAAGGGCAAGGAACTGGCTGCAAAAGTCAATGCCGGAGAAGCCCTCACCTGGGAGGACGTGAGCAGTGCCAACTGGAGTGTGGCCAACTCCTCCTCTCCCGCCGGATACATCTACCCCTCTCTGTGGCTCCAGGAAAACTACGACAAGAATATCACCGACCTGCCCCACGCGGTGCAGTCTGACTCTTACCCAACGGAAAGCAGGTTTCCAAACCCAGATCTCGTGCTCCGCTGGCAGCGGTGATTTTGGTAGCCATGACGATACTTTCGGTGGAGGTCACCGGCTTTGATATGGGGGTCCTGGTCAGTCGGATCAAGGAGTTTTTTGTCATTCTGGGAGACATGATTCCTCCGCAGTGGGACTATATGCCCCAAATATGGCAGCCCCTGTTCGACACCATCAAGATGTCCCTGCTGGGCTCCTTCATCGGCTCCATCCTGGTGGTACCATTTGCCATGCTGGCTTCCACCAACATCATTCACAGCCGAGTGATTGTGGCGGCCATGCGCCTGTTGTTGAGCATCATCCGCACTTTGCCTATCCGTATTGCAGCAGGAATCCTTAAACGCCCCCATTCCTGATTACGGGTATGCCAACTTGGTAAACGGGGTAATTTGGAATAATATGGGCTTTTTCCTTCCCGTTACACTGATGCTGCTGGGCGGTTACATGATAAACCGGGAATACACGGACGATACGCTGAAAGAAATATTTACGATCCCTATTTCTTACAAGAAATTGATGCTGGGGAAAATCGGCGCTTTGCTTATATTATCTATTCTTTACAGTTGTTATAGCTTTCTTCTGGCGACAGGAATAAGTGCGCTTTTTTATCCCGGTGGTTTGAACGGTATGGCAGTAATAAAGGCACTCATTCAAATCTGTGGGATGGGGCTTTGTATCTGTATTTCCATACTGCCGTTTGTTTGTTGGTGCGGGGCTGCTAAAAACCGGTTTTGGGTAGGGACAGTTCTTGTATTTGTGTATGGATTCTTAGGCATCCCATTGGCTGGGCACGGATTTCAGGATTATTACCCTATAAGCGCAGGATTGTCGATTATTCAATATTCGGGAGATACAGGAAGTACAACAGCCAACTTCCGGCCAGAAATTGCGGGCGTTGTGCTAATTTTGACATTGGTGCTATCTTGGCTTATATTGATTGTTGTTGACAAAAGAAAACGAACAAACACTTTATAAAATTTTCCTATTTACGAAAGAAAGTAAGAAAACCATATTTAACTATGCTGCCGGGCGACGGCAAAAGAAAAAAAGCCGTCGTTCAGCAGACATTATCCATGCCCTTTTATAGCGGCGGCTTTGAGCAAATCAAGGCCGCCGTTCTTTTGTCCTCCACACAGAATGACGACGCCCTGACGCTGGCAAAATCGGCGGCTTCCGGAGGGAGCCGCCATGTACAACATAGCATTTCGACACAATCCGACAGATAGTGTTCTGTCAAAAAAAGCCTAAATTCCACTCAAGAAAATCATACCTTCCTACCGGCACTATCAGGGCAGGTTTATCAGCACAATAATAGCCTGTTTTGCTGCGCCAGTTTCCCATTGCGGGAGGCTGGCGTTTTTGCTTGTCGTTTTTGGGGGAATTGCCCCGATTCATATCGGTGCCGTTCGCCCCCACCCCATTTCGGTCACTCATTCACCCACAACCGAAATGGAGGTACATAATGCAATATATCAACCTGCGGGAATTGTATCCCGATGTCTATAAAACCGATACCCTTGTAGAAGTCACTGAAGAAGTGCTTGCCGTGATCCAGGCGTCCGACCGAACGGAGGCTGCTTATAAACGCCGGATGTATCGCCACAAAGCGCAATACTCCCTGGACTGCAACAACGGCATTGAGAAAGTAGTGATGGTTCAGCCGCCAACGCCGGAGGAAATCCTGGAGGATAAGCAGCTGCGGGAACAGCTCTATGCTGCGGTGATGGCTCTGCCGGATAAGCAGGCCAAACGGATTTACGCTCGGTACTATCTCGGCATGAGTGTGACGGAGATTGCCCAAGTCGAGGGGGTCGGCAAAGGCCGGATCAGTGGAAGCATCCATCGTGGTCTGAAAAAACTTTCAAAAATGCTCTTAGATGTATAAAACAGGGGGAACAAAAGGCTCTGAAATGACACAGTAGATAGAAGGACAAGTTCTCTTTCCCCCTTCTCTGTAACTTGACAACTGAATAGACGGCATTACCGGTACATATCCCATATACGAGCGAATCAGGCGCGCCGCCGAAACGGACAGCTAAGGAGGTGAAAAGAAGCTGTTCCCAGCGATCAACGCCAGCCTGAAACCCGAAGATGGCATTTCGGGCGCGGTGACTATATGGGTGCTTAAAGATACTTCCTCACGGCCTCCTAAAGACTTGGGGGGGAACCCTGCGGCGCACGAGTAAAACGACGCTGTGGAGTTATGACAGCCGCGCCAGCGGCGACCGGTAATGTCCCCATCATTCGGGATGCGTGGCAAATAGAATGAGTAAATGTAAAATCAGAAAGCAGCTGCATGGAGAATGTGGTGTATAAAAACATTTCATCCTTGCCGTGCAGCTGCTTTTTACATATTTCCTTTTTGAAAGGAGATTGGAAGCCATGCGGAGATATTTGCGGGGAGAAATCTACTATGCAAATCTTGATCCCGTGTTCGGTTCGGAACAGTCTGGGTTTCGCCCGGTTCTGATTATTCAGAACGATATTGGCAACCGTTACAGTCCTACGGTAATCGTAGCACCCATTACAAGCAAGCCGGATGTGAAGGCCAAGTTGCCTACACATTGTTGCCTTGATTTGAAAAATTGCCTGAATGAACCATCGGTTGTTCTATTGGAACAGCTGAGAACATTGGATAAGCGACGCTTGAAAAAGTACATAGGAAAATTGAAGAAATCCTCAATGAACGAGGTTAATCGAGCTTTGGCAGTCAGTGTGGGACTGTCAAAGTTTTATTTGTGCCAAAAAGAATGTGCAGAGCATTTGAACCAAATTGCTGAGAATAATACCCGGCAATGACCGGAAGGAGGTTATATTATGTTTGAAGAAAGAATTGCTGAAATGAACCGTGAAACAGAAACCATGCAGGCCCATTATGCTCCTGAGAAAAGGACCTACACGGTTGATGAAATCCAGGATATTCTGGGAATCAGCCAGCCGACCGCCTATGCGCTGATTAAAAAGAATCTGTTTCACAGTATTCGCATTGGGCGGAATATCCGGGTATCTAAAGCCAGCTTCGACGCTTGGCTGGACAATCAAGGTTAATTTGTCAAGGATGTCGCAGGGCTGATCGACAACATGGATGATATGGTCTTTATCCCTTACAATATAGGCATAACAGCTGTTTACCTATTTTGAAAGGAGATCGTATCAATGAATCATGTGACGATTGCCCTGGAGCCGGGACAGGTGGATGTTGCCAGTCAGAAACGCACCTATACCGTCCTGGAGATTCAGGATATTTTGAGCATCAGCCGCCCTACGGCTTATGCGTTGATTCGGAAGAATTACTTCCGCAGCATCCGGGTGGGAGGCCAAATTCGGGTTTCTAAAAAGAGCTTCGATGAATGGCTGGACCGTGGAAACGGGGGTGATGCACATGAATAACATCACCCCCTCCCCAAAGGGGAAAACAAGCATTTCTGTTAGAGAGATGCGCCAGATATTAGGTTTGAATAAAGTGGAATCCTATTGGCTGGTGCATCAGAACCGGTTTCGCACGATAGTGGCTGCTGGCAGGATGCGGATAATGCTGGACAGCTTTGAAGAATGGTATGCCGGACAGTTCCATTACAAGAAAGTCAATGGAGAAGCGCCCGGTTCCAAGTGGGAGAAAACCACAATGTCCATGCAGGAAACTGCTGCTCTTTTAGGGTTGCGAGAAGCCACCCTGTATGACTTGTTGAAAAAGAAGCTATTCCAAGCAATCCAGGTGGATAACCGGACACGGATTGACCGGGCCAGCTTCTGGGCGTGGTATGAATCCCAAGATTTTTACCGCACCGTGGCAGATCAGCAAGCCGACCGTCTGAAATATGGAGAAACCCTTACCATGCCGGAAGTTGCCCGCCTGCTGGGGACCCACCGGAACAATGTTTACTATTTAGTCCAAAAAGGATGCTTTGAAACAATTCAAACTTCCCGTACCAAGCTGATATGCAAAGACAGTTTTGAGCGTTGGTACAAGAGCCAGAGCAAATATCGGATTGTTTCAGCCGCAAATGGAGGTGATGAGGATGGCATCCATTGTTAAAAGAAAAAGCAAGTATTCCGTCGTTTATAACATCGTGGATGAGAACGGTGTAAAACGCCAGAGATGGGAAACCTTCGCTTCTCAGGCAGAGGCGAAAAAACGAAAGGCACAGATTGAGTATCAGCAGAGTACCGGAACCTTCATTGCGCCGACAGCAAAGACGATCCGGGAGCTTTTGGAGGAATACATCAATATCTACGGCATCAATACCTGGGCGCTGTCCACTTATGAAAGCCGCCGTGCCTTGATTGATAACTACATCAACCCAATCATCGGGGATATGCCGCTGGAGCAAGCAACGCCGCGCGTGATGGACAAATACTACCGGGACTTGCTGACTGTCAAAGCGAAACCCCGCCCTTACCAGACTCCGCGAAATGAATACCTTTCTCCGAGGACGGTAAAGGAAATACATAAAATCCTGCGGAACGCTTTTAATCAGGCTGTGAAGTGGGAAATGATCTCCAGAAATCCTGTGCTGAACGCTACGCTTCCCAAGTGTGAAACCAAGCCCAGGGAAATCTGGACAGCGGATACCTTGTTCCATGCTCTGGAACTCTGTGACGATGATAACCTGGCGCTGGCGTTGAATCTGGCGTTTTCCTGTTCGCTCCGCATGGGAGAAATGCTCGCACTCACCTGGGACTGTATTGATATTTCAGCTGAGAGTATTTCTCACGATTGCGCCAGCATCTTCGTCAACAAGGAGTTACAGCGAGTGCAAAAGCAGTCGTTGGAAATGCTGGACGGCAAAGGCGTGATAAAGGTTTTTCCGTCTATTCTGGTATCCAAACATACGGCGCTGGTCTTAAAAGAGCCGAAAACCAAGACCAGCATCCGAAAAGTATTCCTGCCCAAAACGGTTGCTGAAATGCTTCTCAAGCGTCAGGCAGAGCAAAATGAGCTGAAAGAACTTTTTGGAGATGAGTACACCGATTATGGCTTAGTATTCTGTTCTCCGATGGGAACACCCATTGAAGGGCAAGTTATCAACCGGGCGCTGAATAAGCTGATTGAGGATAACGGGCTTCCGAAGGTAGTATTTCATAGCCTACGGCACAGCAGCATTACCTACAAACTCAAACTCAACGGCGGCGATATGAAATCCGTACAAGGCGATTCAGGACACGCCCAGCTGAAGATGGTGGCGGATGTGTACTCTCACATCATCGACGAGGACAGACGGCTCAATGCCAAGCGTTTTGAGGATGCCTTCTATTCCGGGCATAAAACAGAGGATGAGCTGGATGGACTTCATGCTCGCTCCATTGAGCAGGCGGCAGCGCCGCAACCGGCAGAACCGGAAACGGATCAGCAGCTCCTTCTCAAACTTCTGAATAATCCTGAGATGGCCGCACTGCTGAAAACGCTGGCAAAATCCTTATAACAGGAGAAGAAAAGCAAGGTTTGGTTCACTTAGCCACCTTGCTTTTTCTTTGTCTTAGCTTTATAATCTTTTACAGTGTAACAATCAACTTTTTCAGCCGCCTCTGCTAATTGCTTGCCAGTCAGAGGCCGAAAAAAGAGGTTATTTAAGCCGTAAAACCCTTTGGAATGGTTAAGAATAAAACACGCAAAAAGCCTGAAAACGCTTGGGTTTCCTTGTGTTTGGTTACGAAGCAATTAGCAAACTGGGGCGAACTCCTAAGCGACAGGCCACTGGTTCGAACCCAGCCGGGGGTGCCAAAAGTACCGCTGCAAGCCATTTTTTGCTGGTTTGCAGCGTTTTTTTGTTTTGCTTCTCCCGGTCTCTTGCTCGTTTGGGACCGGGAGAATTTTATGCGCTGCAATGTATATCCTGCTAAGAAGAAACGAACGATTTCCATGTTCCTGCTAAGAAAAATCCCATCTTTGCTAATTGGAGTTTTCGGACTTACCTGCCGCCTGGTGCCGCCGAGAGCAGCGCAGCCAGGGTATTTGCCAGTTCCGGCGACTGCCGGAGCTGTTCCACCAGGGCCTCCAGGTCAAGCGTCGCCGGTGCCAGTTCCTTCGGCTCCTCTGGGGGACGGACCGCGCGCAGGTTGGGATTTGCGTAGAAGGCGCTCTCAAACTTCTGGGCGTTGATCTTGCGGTCCTCGTCCAGGATATGGGCATACACGCTGGTAATCATGTCAATCTCCGCATGGCCCGTGTCGCCTTGGGTGGCCTTCAGGTCGCCGTGGTTCAGTTTCAGCTTGTAGGTGGTGCTGGAATGCCCTTACGGTATAATAAGGACAAACGGAAAAACCCAGTGTTTTCAAGGGTTTCAGCGTTTGTCGTTGCCTATTCAATTCCTTTTCCAACCTTGATAGTCAACGAAAAATCTGTCGAATGATGGGAGGTGTCACTTAAAAGACAAAATTGAATACTGCTGCAGCGGTGCGGTGTTTTACCGGACCGCTGCTTATCAGGGCGTTTCATCTGATCTGATGGGCGCCCTTTTTTTGCGCCCATTTTCAGAAATAGGAGGAAATTTATATGGAACTGAATGAAGAAGAAAAAAGGCAGTTGTTTCAGGTTGACGGCGACTGCCAGGCCAAAGTGCTGGATGAACTGTATAGCTGGTGCCCTCGGCCTTGCACAACAGCAGCTTCACCGGCTCCCGGTGGTCGCAGATATAGTCTACCATCCAATGGACACACTGACTGGACTCCAGCCCCATGTGCTCCGGCTGTTCCTGCTCAGGCAGTTCGGAAAAGGAAGTCTGCGCCTCCATGAACCGCCCCATCAAAGCGGCCGCATGTGGCTCCACGATGGAGGCAAAGAGCGCCTCCTTGCTGGAGAAATAGCCGTAGAACGCACCAGTGGTTACCCCGGCATTTTTTACGATCTGCCGCAGAGAAGCCCCTTGAAAGCCCTTGTCCAGAAATTCGGCCATGGCCGCCTCTTGGATTTTTTTCAGCGTGACGGTAGACTTTTCTTCCATAGACCCTCTCCTTATAACATCGTTATATAACACTGTTATAATACGACTGGAGTGGCAGTTTGTCAAGTGGAATACAAAAAAAGC
>ULQT01008180.1_pt1 | contig 17649 bp, 27 predicted proteins | sample 1954791 | NCBI WGS metagenome assembly ULQT01 (sample SAMEA4835663, study PRJEB28245) | human gut metagenome | biome: gut microbiome; material: fecal sample | place: Denmark | collected 2008 | reverse complement strand
TGGCGGGGAACCGCCCACGGCCAGATCATCGAGAACATGTACAAGGGAGAAGCTGAGTATGAGGCTATCTGCGAAGCTGCCGGGATTGACTACGAAGAGTATGAGGAGGAGCAAGCACAATGACCTGGAACGAGGCGATAAAAAGCGGAATAGATATAAATTCTCTGACCTGGAACAGGGCGATGGATATCGGAATAGACCCTTTAGATGTTTTACTCCACTATGATGAACTCAAGGAAGACGAGGTTCCTATTGGTCCTCACGGAAGAGTGGTAGAAACAAGGTTTGATCCTTATCACGATGTAACAGTGTATGAAGACGGGTACGAAACGAGAGTCTATATTGGAGACTGATGAAGGGAGAAAAGCATGGTAAAAACAGTAAAGGTTACAACAGATAACAGACTGTATGTTCTGGAGCTACCCCAATGGGATTTTGAAAATCAGGAGCTTGCAGTGGACGCTGATTGTGTTGAGAAGGTAAGAACACAGATCATGCAGAATATTTTCAAAGACAGCGTCGTAATGCTGGTCGATGAATCCGGCGCAGTAAACGGAAAGCCTGTAAACGAGCTGGCATCCATTCTGTACGGGCAGCCGCAACACGGACAGCCGATATTCGGAGACATAATTTTCGGACTGCTGAGAGGCCCGCACATCCTTCCACCCGATAATGCGGATCAGCTGGCTTTGTTTCTGAAAAGGTACTTTCCTTTTTTGAAGTACGATGGAGAAGGGAGTGGTAAAGTTGGCTGAAATCAGAAAGCTGGATGAAAAATTGATATATCAGGCGAACTACAACAGCATGATGGGGAAAAGAGGCGATATTTCAAAGTCGGGATATGAAAGCTACGCCGAGGACATTCTTTTATGGCCCATATCCGAGGAGAAGAAACAGAGCCTTCTGGATAAGCTGTATGAAAAATGGAGCCGTCTCCTGGAGTATGAGGCAAGCCACGTCAGCGTGGCTGTGGCCGGCCCATCAAAGTACAATGCAAGGAAATTGGACAAAGCAGATCGGATTCTGGAGCTGTCTCATGAAATATACGAGTGGTTTTGCGGATTGAAAGAGCAGATCAAGCAGGGGACGGCTGAGGATAACAGGAAAGTTTATTTGAAGGATATGATTGACTTCTGCAGAAAGCCGGACAATCCATGCGATCCCACACCGTTCCTGGCGGAGCTTGCCTCTTATGACAATGCAGAGTTTATCCTCCTCTATGAGGAAATGTACCCGGATTACAAGTGGAGAAAAAACAGCACGATTGTAAAGTTGTATGAAGCATCGAAAGCCGGGAAGGTAAAAGAAATCAAGAAAGAAGTTTTCTTCCAGGACGACAACTTGACAGCATACACAGAGGGAGACAGGGCATATATAAAATTCATTCTGAAACCAAAGAGGCAGTTGATAGTTGCTATGAAGAGTCGGGGCTGGTGGTGGAATAGCCGTAAGGCCGCCTGGAGCACATATCTTGATAAGCTGGATCGAGAGTGGGTATCTTCTATCAGTACCAGATATGCGTCTTATGTATGAGAATAAAGAGCAAGCATGAAAAGCAATTTTAAGGCACAAAGGAGCATAAAGCATGGAATTATCAAAATCCAGAATAGAAACGCAGAATGGGCCTATACGGGAGCCAGAAGCGCAATATCTTCTCAGAAATCCCATAGACGCTTTTACCGAGCAATTCTCACAGGGAATTGATAATGCTGTAAATATTTTTCTGACTGAAAGAGTCGGGGACGGCTGGGAAATGAGCAAGGTATCTGTCGTGTATGTACCAAATGCAGATAGTACCAGGCAAGGGTACAGATACCATATCATTTATGACGGGCAGTACATAGGGACTATGAGGACAGTGGTTGCCGTACAGGAAACAAAGGCAATCGGAAATATTTATTTTGAATTGGAGGACAGAAGTGAAACAAAGGGAACTGAACAGAAAACAGTATGATCGTATCCGTAAGATGGATCATCAGCAGATGAAGGAGTATTTCCAGGGAGTATATCAGGCAGGGTTTGAGGCTGGGGCGTATGACGCCCGGGAAAGAGAGCCTCTTCCCGATCTGGATGGGCTGGAGGAAGACCTGCAGAAGATCCGTGGAATCGGCGGGGCCAAGTCAAGAGCAATTCAGGAGGCGGTCATGGGATTTTTACAGAGAAAGAAGGAAAAGTACAGTGAGGCAGGTTCTTAAATATCCGGGGAGCAAATGGGCTATCGCTCAAAGGCTTGCAGACATGCTTCCGGAGCACCATACCTACCTGGAGCCGTATTTTGGGAGCGGAGCATTGTTCTTCCGCAAAAAGCCGGGTGCCATTGAAATGATAAACGACCTGGACAATAACGTGGTAAACCTGTTTTCCTGTATCAGGAACCGACCGGAGGAATTGGCGGCGCTTGTGGCGGCCACACCATACAGCCGGGTGGAATACGAGGAAGCCTTCTGCTCAAAAGACAGTGATAGTCTGGAGAGGGCCAGGTGCTTCCTGACTACTTGTTGGCAGGGTCACGGATTCCGTACAAACGGATACCGGGTAGGTTGGAAAAATGACGTACACGGGAGAGAAAGCATGTATGCCCTGAGAAATTGGTATTCAATACCGGAGGCTATCCTGGAAGTGGCAGAGAGACTGAGAACAGTTCAGATAGACTGCCAGCCAGCACTGAAAATTATCCGTAGATTTAATTATCCGGATGTGTTCATATACGCAGACCCGCCGTATCTCCTGGGCACCAGGACATCCAAGCAATACCGTTATGAAATGACGGACGAAGACCACGAGGAGCTCCTGGAGGCCCTTCTGGAGACAAAAGCGAAGGTTATGATAAGCGGCTATGAAAATGATATGTACAACAGCAGACTGAAAGGGTGGCATAAGAAGCATTTTCGTTCCAATGCGGAATACGGAGGGCAAAGGGTTGAAACTGTCTGGTTTAATTACGACCAGCAGATCACGATAAAGGAGTTTCAACAGCAAAATTTATTTTAGGAGGACAAGAGCATGGAGAAACTGACAAGAAAACTGGTAGAGGAAACAACCTGGAGGGCAGTAAAGGAAGCTGTGAATCACGGGGAAACAGATTCTGCATTCCCTATAGGGACTGAGATCGAAACGGTTCTGAAGAACGGGGAAAAAGCTGTATTTGTAGTGGCGGCGACAGATCTTTATTGCTCTGGAGAGATTATCTTTATGGCAAAAGATTGTATCGGGAAAGATCACGAAATGAACTTGGTATGGACAAATAAGGGAGGATGGCCTGCCAGCGAAATGAGAAGATACCTGAATGAAGAGCTTGTAAAGCTCCTGCCAGATGATCTTCTGGAGGTGATAAGCCCAAAACGGACAGTACAGATTTTAGGAGGCAAGAGCGTTTCCTGCGAAGATATCCTTTTCCTGCCTTCTGAGTATGAAGTCTTCGGTAGGGAGATTTTTGCAACACATAATGGAGAAGATAAACAGTTCCCGTATTACTGTGAAAGCAGAAATCGAATTTCTCTTGATTCTGACGGGTATACTGCATGGAAGTGGCTGGCCTCGCCTAGCGCCGGCGACTCCACCAGCTTCTGCTTTGTCAACTACGGCGGCTATGCCAGCAGCTACGGCGCTTCCGACTCGCTTGGCGTGGCCCCCGGCTTCGTAATCCGTAAATCATAATATCCCGCCCCCTTGTGGGGCGGATTCTTAATCAGGAGGCAATATGTACGAGTGGCATAAGAAATCCGATATGAAAAAGGATTCCTATTATTGGGTACGACGGTGTCCGTCGATTCAGAGGAGCAAAATAAAGAAAAAGGCAAATCGCTTATGGAACCTGTCGAATTACAGTAAAAAAGCCAGAGTCAGAAAAAAGAACCGCAAGAGGCTTGAGCGGTTCCAAGAAAAGTACAATGTTCCGGCTGGCCCGATTCCTCTATGGGCGGGAGGTCCCTGGAGTGAGGGGGTATCCTTTTCTGCGAATGAACGATGTGGCGTTGGATGGAGGTGGGTATTTTGAAGGTAAGAGCAGACGAAGGAAAGATCAACGCTATAAAGATTAAGCACAAAGGGCTTGATTTTAATTTCATGCAGATCCCGGCAAATGGCAATCTTCACATGGTGGGATGTATGGAAGAAGATAAAGTAAAAACATGTACTCTTGAAATAAGTTTTGCAGACGTAGTAGAAGTCGAAGAGCTGATAGAAATTCTTGAGACGTTCAAAAGACAGGCGACATCATATATGGGAACCTGGAGAGTAATGCCGCGAAAGAGATAAAAAGGAGAGAAAAATGGGAAACATTGAAAGAAAAATTTATAGTCTTTACGCATTTACTGAAAACAGCATGGATAAGGCAAGAATAAACGCTGAAATTTATGAGGAGCTGAAAAAGAAGTGGAGAATCTGTCAGGGGCCGGATGTCTATAATCCTGATAAAAAAGTCCGGGAGAGAGTAAATCTGGCAGACTACGACTTGGTATACACAAGAAAATCTATGTATCATAAGTCACAATACCATATCGTGAAAAATGCCACAGACATGACTGCGAGCGAGCTTGCCTTAGTATTCGACCATGGAAACCTGTGCTTTGGGTATAGCAAAATCAACGATTTTTTGTATGAGGTGTCGGAGAATTAAAGCGTGGAAATCTACAGAGGCAAGAAGAAAGACACAGGGGAGTGGATTATAGGATCCGTAATCTGCATAGAGAACAGGGCGTTTGCTTTGGTGTCTCCATATCTGGAGCCAGAACGGCCGCCATATAATGGCCTTGCAATAGGCTGTGGTTTGGAAGACAGAGAAATCACAAAGGACGGATATGAGGCGGCGGCCTACGGCTGGGAAGAGGCGCTTGAGCGGTACGAGGAGAACTTTCCGCTGTGGGTGGAGCTGGATCCCGACACGGTAACAAGATGTACCGGAAAAACGGACGCCAGAGGAAATGTCCTTTTTGAAGGAGACTTGTACTATAACGGGGGCGGTTTTGTATTTGAGATATGTTTTGGGAGCTATGAGAGTTATTGCCCTCACGATAAGCAAATGATGGAAAGCGTCGGATTTTTTGTGGTATCCCAGGTCGCACGAAATGAAAATGGAGAACTACTGCCTATGCCCCTGGGGCCAACAGAGGAGTATGGGTTCCTGGCCGGGAATATCTTTGATACACCGCAACTGATTCAGCACGCAGACCAGGAGGCAGGAGAAGTTGCTTCGCTCTCAACTTTGGCACCTGGAGTGTAAAAAGTGCTGGAAAATTCGGGGGGGGGGTGCTACAATATTTTATGCAATATTTACAATATATTTGTAGGAGGAAAAAATCCATGAAAAAGAAACTTGTCGTAACTATTATGAGCATTTGCCTTGTACTTGGGCTTGCTGCATGCTCCAGCTTCAACGAGGGCGTCCAGGACGCTATGGAAGAATCTGAACAGACGGAAGAAACAGCGACAGCTGAGGAAGAAACAGAAGAACCTGAAACCACGACAGAAGAGGTGGCCGCCGAGGAGCCGGAAGAGGAAACTACTCAGGAGGAAACGGCTGAGGAACCGACCGAGGAAGAGACAGAGGAAGCGCCGCAAGAGGCGACCGGGAATCCTCTTCTTGACGCAGAAGTGCAGGTCAATGATGTGATGAATGGAGCCGGAACTGAGAAAATCGGGGAGTGGGCGGAAGTCAATATTTCCAAAGAAGTATTGAAGACTGTGACAAATGATCAGTTCGCAGAATTTTGTACCAACGTGGTTGACAACAGCGGATATAACTGGTTTACTATTATGTGTGATGATGGAACCGGAATTGTGTTCAGTGGCTCTATGACATCAAACGCCACCTACGGCGAAGTTGATAACGAGGGAGCAATAACTACCGCTATCGGGTATATCCTTCTGGAAGATGGAGCGTATACATATTCTGAATAAAGAGCTTTAAAACATGGCGTCCGGTATATTACAAATGTATGGTTTTGATTACAAGCCTTTAATATGCCGGATGCTATGATGATAGAATAGCAAGAGGCATTTTAAAAAAGAAAAATCTCAAATAATGAGATAAAATGGTTGCAGTATGCTGTTATAAGAGTATAATAGTAACTAAGAAAGGAAAAATCTTATAATTTAGGAAAAAGGAGAGGGTGTCATGACAAAGTTTATAAGCAATGTAAACAAATACTTATCTGAAATGAAAATCAAGCAGACTTACCTCAGCATGATTACCGGAATCGATAAGAATAAGATGTCACGCTTATTGACTGGTTCACAAGAGGAAAGTGGCACGGATATGGAAAAAATAGCACGTGGATTGGGAAAGAGTATAGAATACTTTTTGTCGGATTCCATTTCTATCCCCCAGGTGGGGAGTTTTTCCAGGAACAAAATAGCATTTTATGCTGGAGAACCATCTCATAAGCAAGAGCAGATTGCAAACCAATTAATGGAACTGATGGAGAATATCGACGAAGTGATGAGTGCAAAAAGTCGATTTGAGAATATAGCCAGGAGATAATGGATGAATGTAGAGCGTTTACGTAAAATCATTGCATATAGTGAAAAAAACTATGAGGAAATAAACTGCAAGATGAAACGGTTTTGCTCATTTACAGGAATTGAATATGATAGCGATCTTCTTAACATTCTTCAGATAGTAAGGACTTCATTTCAGAGGAAAGGATTTCTTGTTTTTGAAATGCCCTTTGCAGATGATGAAATAGGAGCACTGTGTTATAAAGGTGATGGTCTGGGATATGTTGTAATTAATACATCATTGCCTAGAGTAAATGCGAATTTTGCGATTGCTCATGAAATCTATCATGTTTTCTTTCAGGAAAATGAATTTGTGTCTAAGGTGGAGTTTGCAGATGATCACTATTATGAGCATGAAGAAGAATATGCAGCTAATTTGTTTGCGGGTATGTTGCTGATGCCGGAGATTAGTTTCAGAAGAATGTACTCAAAGTTTAAGGATGAATCAAAGGATGATAAAACGGACACAATTATCCGATTAATGTCATATTATCAAGTTCCGTACATGTCAGTATTAATTAGGTGCCTTGAATTAGAGTTAATAACAGGAAATACATTATCGGAACAAATTCTTAATGTGGATAGAATCTGGATAAAGCAGAGATTATCTGAATTATGGTTAGATGAAAGTATCATGGATTCATCAAATAAGGATGATTTTTCTCATTTAGAGACTATGGTGGAGAGCCTGGGAAGAAAATATATTGAAGAGGAATATATTAACGAGCGCACATTAAAGAAGGTTCTTCATAATATGCGAGAATTGTACCGAAAGATAAAGGGGGAGTAAGATATGGCAACCACATATACTGAAAGCCCAAGCAATTTTTGTGAGATAGAATCATTTGTTGAAACTGAGATTAGTGAAATAAAAAGTATTTTTTTCTCAACTGAAAAAGTGTTCTTTTATGATGCATGTTCTTTTCAAAGGCACTCAAATTTAGCAGATAAAGAGAAAGACATTCTGATAAATTATTATTGCGAACGCGGAATAGCCGTTTTTATTACAAGATGTATTTTGATGGAATTAGCATCAAATCAGCACAAACTGATAGAAAAGTATATTGCGTTCATAAAAAGTATGAACGATGCCGGAGTTCCGGTCATCCTATATAATGAAGAGTTTACATATGACATATTATCTGAATGTTTTTCTTCCAATGATAAAATAAACGAGTACTTAACGTGGGCGGTTAGAATGGTAAAATCACCTGTAAGCACGATTGAAGAAACCTTGAAGTCAGATGCAAAGCTTTATTCAGAAGTGATTGAGGGAAAGACTGTAAAATCATCAGACTTATACAAAAGATTTTTCACAACAGTACGAGGAAATAAAGAACATCATGATAATTTAGGGGAAGAATTAATATCCATATGTGTACATATTTTATCTTATCTGCCTGGTGTTTCCGATGGAAAACTTTGTGTGTTGACGGATGATAAGGGTGCTGTCGGAAAGATTGATTCTGTAATGAGGAGAACCAATCCACAGAATAGAGGTTCTAAAATTATTTTATTCAGTACACCGAAGTTCGTACAGCATATGTTCCAGGAACATGTAGAGATGTCAGAAGAAGCCATGATAAATCTTATTTCTCAGGGAAGAACAGGAAATATAACGGTAATGGGAATAACTGCTTTTGATTTGAAAGTTGATGAAAAAATATCAATGACGAGTAGAGAACTGGTTCAAAAGATAATGGAACCTAATGGTATAAAAATTGTGTTTTAGAAAGGAATGATTAAATGGATATTTCTGCAGAACTGCAAAACCATATCTCCTTAAAAGAAAGAACCAGAAAACATGTGAAAATTTATTTCCAGAAAACTCAGGATGCTGAGATTAAACGCATGCTTCCCAGTACAGTCCGGACAGAAGAAGAGGCACTGAAGGCTTTTGAAGAAACACAAAGATCAGATGCAACCAGTTTTGGAAGGACGATTTATTATGACAAAGCATATATAGGAGATATCTGGTGCTACAATATAAACACAGAAGAAGCACCAAATGGAATGCTTAGTTACTGTATCTTTGATAAAAAGTTCTGGAATAAAGGAAGCGCCACAAAGGCACTTGCCCTATTTTTGGAAGAACTACAGAAATATTATCAGGTGAAGGAACTGGGGGCTTTTTTATATGCCGCCAATGCAGCATCCAGAAGAGTTCTGGAAAAGAATGGATTTGCAAAAGCAGAGACCATAGTAGAAGATGGCGTGGAGTCCTTTTACTATGAATGGAAATTATAAAAAATGCTACAAAATTTTTCATTTTCTTTCAACACTTTAGGTTTCTCATTCGTTCTATTAATGTAACAGGAATTCCCAAGACAAAATAAAACCAGAAGGGAGGAGAAACCGTGATTGAACATTTATATCAGGCATTTTATCAGGAGCTGCTTGCCTGGTGCAGAAATATGACTGGCAAGGAGGCTCTGGCAGAAGACCTGGTTCAGGAAGGATATTTGCGGGCTATGAACAGTGAACCTGTTCTTGCAAATCTAAATCAGAGACAGCAAAGAGCCTGGCTATATCGGACCATTCGGAATCTGTATGTGGATTATGTCCGTCACGGTGCTTTTGAAACCGCAGCGGAGACTTTGCCGGAAACAGCTCAGGAGACAGGAGAGTATACAGAAATCGACTGTTCTCAGATGCTGGATTTGTTGCCGGACGAAGAACGTGTTATCTTTGTCATGCGGTATCTGGAAGGTTACACTTCCATTGAAATCGGAAACTTATTTCAATTATCAGGCAGTACCGTGCGTTCCCGTCTTGCGTCAGCGAGAAAGCGCCTTCGGAAAGTCTGGAGCGAATCTGTGTGAAAGGAAGAAAAAGAATATGAAGAAAAATTTAGTTATTAATACGGAAATTTGTGATGCAAGAAATATAAAAGAAGAAAACTATGCTGGATATGAGCAGATTATTTTAAATGCAGAAATTCTTGTGGTGGACAATAAAAGCAAGGAAGTTCTCCATAAGCTTCCGGTTACTACCAATGTGGAAATTACTTTAGATTTAGAAAAGGATGCCAGCTTATCCATGATAAACGGGGAATACGAAATCACAGGAAATACTGTGCCTGAGGAACATAGTGTTTTATTTGTAAATGGAACCTTGCGGATTGGGAAGGATGCCCAGGAGGTTTTGAAGCAGTATCAGTGTATTCAGGTCAATGGTAGCGTCAGATGCCCCAGAAGTCTGGCATCCTGCCTTGGAAATATTCAGGTCAATGGAAACACCATGGTGATTCCAGATGACTGTACAGAGCTGAAAGATGATTTTGAAATGGACACGTATTTTCCTCTGCGTGCAAAAGAACATGGAAATTATTTTGCTGCCAGGAGAGTGAGAGTGCTGGATGAGAAAATCAATCTGGAAACCTTAAAGGACAAACACATTCATTTTGTCACAAAAACCTTGCTTACAAGGGAAGAAATGATTCCGGATGTGATTGGTATGGTAGATGAAAATACAGAATTACAGGTTGTACCCGCAGGTTATAGCTATGTCAGCAAAGATGCAGTGCTGGATGAAATGCTGTTGGAGAAGCATGGAACAAAGCTGTACATTGATGGCTCTCTTACATTAGAAAAAAGCAGTACCCCATGGATTGAGAAACTGGAAAACCTCCAGGTATCCGGTGTTGTTACACTGCTTAGAAGTCAGGTAGAAGCTTTCCGTGCCATTGGCGCAGAATACAAGGAACTGGAAATTGTGAAAGGGAAAATCGTGAAAAACCACTCTTCCCTTACGGTAGATGCTGCTATGCTGGAACAGGCCGAAGACGGCGTGACTGTGAAAAATTGCGCAAGCCTGAAAGTAAAAGAAGATGTTTCCCCGGAAGCTATTTTAGAAAGACTGCAAATTGCTAATTGCGCAACCATAAAATGCAGTCCACAGCAAAAGTCTGCTCTCCAGATGGTAAGTAAAAATGTTGCCAATATTGAGGACGGAGAGGATTCCGGGGAAAAAACAGGAGTCTTCAGTGTTTTGAAACAACTGGCAGACTCCAAAATAGTAAACGCAGAGAAATATTTAATGTAGACCCTTTGTTCTCTGCAAGAAGAGAAGAGAAACTCCTCCGCACAGCAGCAGAACCAGAAGGCTGCAAAACCTGCCTTCCGGGGAGGTTTCGTAATACCCGGACACGCCAAAGATGGCGCTGATGGGATAAAAGGTTTTTAAAACCGGCGACATACTCATGAAAAGTCCTGCAAAAGAATAAAGTTCAGCCAGAACCATTGCCAGCCAGTAGCTTTTCTTCCAGTAGGGCACCAGGGCAATAATCGGAGAAACTGCCAGAAACACCCCGATGCCTTCCAGTAGATACATGTTCAGAAAATGAAAAAACATCTGAAACGAAACTTCTGAGGTATGAAGAATTACTTCTGCTGAAAACGTAAGAAGAAAAAGCAGGAGGTAAATAAAAATGCCAAACACAAAAGTAACCAGAAGTTTTGCTGCTGTTAACTCCCTCTTACTCACGGGAATCAGCAGCAGGGATTTCATGGTATCATCCTGCTCTTCCCGGCAGATGAGATAGCTGCCAAACAGCGCAAGCATGGCAGGCAGAACGAATAATGTAGCCCATACCTGTGCTGTGGATAAGTACCAGCCAGTGCGGTTCAGGGCGTATTGTTCTTCTGATACCATGACAACACCACCGGAAAACACCAGGATAGCCACAAAAAAGACTGCAAAAATAGTAACAAAGAGAATGTTGGAGCGGCGGAGCTTTTGAAGTTCCGCCCATAATAATGTTTTCATATGTTCACCCTACTTTCTTTTTCGTAATGCCAGGCTGGCAAATGCAATAGAACCCAGACTCCACACAAGAATGCCGAGAAAGGCAGGCAAAAGTTCCGAAGGGAGAGTAAGCCCTGGTATGATTCCGTTTCTTGCAATTAAAATAGAGGTACAGGAAATAGGATGAAAATAGGGACAAGCAGAGGTCATGAAAAATCCTGCAAAGAGATAAAGCAAAATCATACAAGCAGGAAAAAGATATCCCTTTTGCAAAGCAGACAGTGCCAAAACAGGAAGCATGGAAATTCCTATGAGAACTGCAATTTCCAGACAACGTTCCACCAAAAACAGAGTGTCAGCCCAGGAAAAAGGGAAATATCCAGGAAGGACTCCAAAGAGTACAGAGGCTGCTGCATTCAGAAGCATAAAGCTCATGGAATACAGAAGAATTACAAAAAATTTGCTGAAAAACAATCCCATCTTATTTACAGGCACAATCCAGAGCTGCCTGAACATATCATATCTGGTTTCCTCATGCATGAATATTACACACAGCATCCCAAGTACAAAAGGAACAATCATAAACTGAGTAAAGCCGAAGGCAGACCACTTGTAAAACATCATAGGATTTACATTGGTTTCTCCCAAATAGTGAAAGTATAAAAAGGCAAAAAATGGCATCACAAAGGAGCAGGGCAGTAGGAAATACAGAAGTTTTTGGCGGCGCAGTTTCAAAAATTCTATCTGTATGAGTTTAAGCAATTCCCTCACCTCCTGTTATGTTTTTGAAATAATCTTCCAGAGTCTGGGTATAAAGGCCAGAGTTCATAAGGGTGATTCCCTCCAGAACCAGAGCCGTGTTCAGCTCTCCCATATTCAGAGAAGTATCATAAATCTGTACGGTGTGTTCATCCTGGACGGAATATTCCTGTACCTGAAACTTTCGTTCCAGAATCAACAGGGTTTTGGGAATATCTGAAACTTCTAAAAGAATGTATTTGCTGTTGCGTTTTTCCAAGTCTTTCATACTGCTTTCTTCCAGAAGAACACCATGGTCAAGAATCCCCACATCATCAGCAAGAAGGGAAATTTCAGACAAAATATGACTGGAAATTAAAATAGTTTTTCCCTGCTGGGTACTGAGTTTTTTCATAAAATCCCGCATTTCGGAAATTCCAATGGGGTCCAGTCCATTGGTAGGCTCATCTAAAATTAAAAGCTCAGGGTCATGCAAAATAGCATTGGCAATCCCAAGGCGCTGCTTCATACCAAGGGAATATTTGCCAAAAGTTTTTTTGTCCTGATAGGGTAGGCCCACAATCTCCAGGGCGTGTTTCACTGCATGGTTGGATGCAGTGCCGCGAAGCCTTGCGAAAATTTCCAGATTCTCTGTTCCTGTTAAATTCGGGTAAAACCCAGGAGCTTCAATCATAGCGCCGATTCTGGGATAAAGAAGTTTTTCATTTCCGGAAAGGGTACTGCCAAAAAGTTCCACACTGCCGGAAGTGGCAGACGTAAGCCCAAGAATCATTTTCATAATCGTGGTTTTTCCGGCGCCGTTGCGGCCCAAAAGCCCGTAAATACGTCCTCTTTTTACATGGAGATTTACCTGATTGACTGTGGTCTGGTCTCCATATTTTTTTGTAAGCTGGCTGGTTTGAATCACCATATCTTCCATATTGTATTCCTCACTTTTCTTTCTTATCTGGTAAGAAGTTCCTTACAAAAAACAGTATACAGGAACAACCTTGCCAAAACCTTGCCGCAATCTTGTTTTTACCTTGCTTTTGGAAGAGTCAGGAGAAATTCAGTGCCCATTCCTGGAGTGCTGTTTGCCAGAATGGTTCCCTTATGAGCTTGCACCAATTCTCTGGTAATGGCAAGTCCCAGTCCGTTACCTCTGGCATTTCTGGAATGGTCGCATTGATACAAACGGTCAAAAATATGGGGAAGATGCTCTGGCGCTATGCCTCTTCCATTGTCAGAGAGTGTTACCTGCACCTGTTGGTCCAGTTCCTGTATTTCCAGTCTTACTTTTGTTCCCTGACTGTGAACAAGGACATTTTGCATAAGGTTATTCAGAATACGGGTGTAAGCATGGATATCTACGGATAAAATACAGGGGGATTCCGGAATTTCGATTTCATAGGTAAATCCATGACTCTCCAAAAGAGGAATCCAGTCTGCCACAATGTTTCTGGAAAGTTCAAAAAAGTCCAGAGAAACAAAGTGAAAGCTCTGTTCTCTGGCATCTAATTTTACCCATTCAAATAAGTGCTCCACAAACTGTTTTAAGTGCTGGGCTTTCTGGGCGGCAACGTGGATATACTGGTCTTTTTCCTCCCCGGCCACAAGATGTTCTTCTACTGCTTCCAGATAGCCTACCAGAGAAGCCAGAGGGGTTTTCACATCATGGGAGAGACTGGTCATAAGCTGTTTGTATGCCTGCTGGGTCTGCTTTTGCTGAATGAGCTGTGCCTGGCTGTTGCTGGCAATTTCATTGATATCAAGACAAATCTGCCTGGTCTCATCCTGGATTTTGGTAAGTGCCCGACGATTTAAATTCCCTCCTTTGATATCCTTTAACACCTGCTGAATCAGGGAAAGCTGCGCCTGAAGTCTGTGGAGGCGGGAATACAGAAACAGAATCAGCAGGATTGCCAATAGCAAGGAAATGAAAAGTAAAACATTCAGATTCATGCTCATGCCTCCCTGTTAAAACGATAGCCCACACCGCGAACGGTTAGAATATAAAAAGGATGTTCCGGGTCAGGTTCGATTTTTTTTCGTAATTTACTGATAAAAGACATAATGTTGCTGTCATCAAAGGCATAGGCATCCTCCCACACCTGGGTATAAATTTGCTTTTTCGTAAAGATTTGCCCTTTGTTGGAGGCAAGGAAGGAGAGAAGATCAAATTCTTTGCCAGTAAGCTCTATAGGAAGCTGGTGGACAAAAACCATGCGGTTGGTTTTGTCAATTACCATGTCTTTTAAAGTAATGCAGTCTGCCTCTATCGGAAAACCAGGATTTAAGGTGGTATAGCGGCGGATAAGAGAATGGACTCTGGCCATAAGCTCTTTAATGCTAAAAGGCTTGGTAAGATAATCATCCGCGCCCAGGGAAAGTCCGGTCACCTTGTCATTTTCCCCATCTTTGGCGGTGAGCATAAGCACCGGGGTGTTGTCTCTTTCCCGGATTTTTTGTAAAACCTGGAAACCGTCCAAATCCGGCAGCATCACATCTAAAACAATAAGGGAAAGAGGAGCCTTCTGTTTCTGTTTTTCCATGAAAAACAGGCCATCCCCACCGCTGTGGGCAGTGATGACCTGTAAATTCTCCTGTTCCATACACTTTTTCATTAAAGCACAAAGCTCTTTATCATCATCAATAATACAAACACAATTCATATCATAACTCCCTGGATATACGTAACATTGTTTCTGTGCATATTATAGTGCATTTTGCAGGGAAACACAAGGTTACTGATACTTGCGTCCAAGGTAATACATGGGTACGAACAATCCGGCAAGAAACAGAAGAACAAAAATCTTATTCACCTGGTTGACATTCCAGGAAAAAGAGCCGGATATTATAAATATAAGAATAAAAAGCACTGGCATGGCTACAAGTGCGGCTGTAAACCATATGCGCATATAGGCCAGAAGCTTTGGCCAGTTGCTGTTATTAAAATGGATACCAGCAAGGTTGATACGGAAAGGACCATGGCTGTAGGCGCTGATGTTATTTTCATCATAATAGCCGGGCAGCCGCTCCTGTGCAAAAAAACACAGATATCCACCAAAGAAGAAGCAAAGAGCTTCAAATATAAGTAAATCCTGTGAGAAATTTTCTGCTAAATACCAGTAACCTGCAAATAATTCCAGCAAGGCCAAGAGACAGCTTCCTCCAAAAAGAAGGGCATATTTCTTTTTCCGCGCTCTGGTTTTTTCCGGAGTTTCCTCGGAAAAGGTGAGAGCCTTTTTTACCAGAAGTTCTACCTGGTCTGGCTCCATATGGGTTTCCTCTGGGAAGAGCCGGCCTTCCAGCAATTCGGTTACCGATACTTCTAAAATTTCGGAAAGAGGAATCAAAAGAGAAATGTCCGGCATACTTAAGGAACGTTCCCACTTGCTCACTGCTTTGTCCGATACAAATAATTTTTCTGCCAGGGCTTTTTGAGTGTAGCCTTTGGCTTTTCTTTGCTGAGCCAGAAATTTTCCAAAAGCTTCCTTGTCAATTTCATACATAGATGTCACCTGCTTTCTAAAAGATAGGCTTATTGTAGGGTATTTGCAGGCAGAAGGCAACCGACTGGTGGTAGAATTGCGGGAAAAGCGCTTTTTTTACGAAATCCCCATCAGGCAAAATGCCCCAATCCCAACTACTCCATAGAGTCCATTGATGACACAGCAGATTTGCATCCACAAATCCCGCACACGTTCTTTGGCATATCCCCAGATAGTGAAAATACCGGAGAAAATCATAAAAGCAGCGTAACAGGAAATGGAAATTTCTGCCGCCGGAGACTGAAGCGCCCAGGCATTCATGCGTAAGAGAAAAATGCTCCATGGTACAAACAACATGATAGTTGAAATAAAATGAAATATTTTGCTTTTCATAAAATTTAACTCCTTTCCATGCGGTCAAATCCTATACAGGAAACAGCCAGTGAAATGATGGTAATGATAATAGCCGCGGGAAGCCAGGGCAGCCAGGCAATCTGTGTTTCATAGACGCCTTTAGCTGCTTTTCCGTATTCTACCATGAGTAGATAAAAAGGATAGCTCATGGGATACGCCCACCATACCTTTGTGTTAATCATGAGAACAGAAGGGACAATGGAAGCAAGCCCAAGACCTGCGGAAAAAACAGGGGATTTCAGAAAGGTGCCTAACATCCAGAATACAGCCGCCATGGGAATTGCCGCCACATACAGCCGGAACACAGCGCTCCATACATAGGAGGGTTCCAGAAGAAAGGAATAATCCTGCATGTTCGAAGCAAGGAGGGCGCTGAGGGTGTAAGCCGCAATAGTCATAAGCATTTGTATACCGGCAAGAAGCAGTAAAACTACAAATTTTGCAAGGCACAGTTTTTTCGTATCTACTGGCAGGGAGAGCATTTTTAAGATACCCCGGCTGCGGTGTTCTGTCTGAGTCAGCAGTACCACGCAGATAATGAGAGAAGCCGGAATCATAAACCAGGCCATGCCCATAAAGCCCTGAATAAAAAAGTTATGCTCCGGTGTAATAGGAACCTGCTGGGTATCAAAGATTTTTTCAGAATTAATAATACTGGGCAGCCACATCATAAGAACCGGAATGCAAAGCAGCAGCAAAATTTTAGAATGTTTCAATTTTTTTAGTTCCATGGTAAGGTATGAAAAAAAGTTCATGAAAAAGACCTCCTGATTTTTTGATAACACCATTCTCCCAAAAGAAAAAGAACTGTTTCACTAAGACATACCAGGATAAACAGTGTAGTCCGTCCCTGTTCCTGCGCCATGGAAAAAAGCTGAAATGGAGAAGAAAAAGGCAGCAGGCTCAGTACAAGGTTTTCCTGAGGAAAAATGGAAAAGGTAAATAATAAAATTACACCAATGCCAAGAGAAATCCACATGGATTCACAGGCAGAGGCAATGACCAGCATAAGTATCACGGTAGGAAGCGTGATGATAAACTGGAAACCGGCAAAACACAGAAGCTCCTTTGCCAAAATCGGTGTCTGGGGAAACCAGTGAATCAGGCAGGCTGTGACAGAACAAAATTCCAGAAATAAAAGAGCTGCCAGCCCCATAGCTGCAATTATACATTTGCCAAGAAACAATCTGCCGGTGTGTATGGGAAGTGAAGACATTTTTTCCCAGCCTTTTTCCGCATATTCGGTGTGATACATCAGACATGCGCCTAAGATGCTGACCAGAATATTTAGCATGGCAATCATCTGCCAGTTGGCATTCATAAGAATGTCCAGAGGATTCCCGGGAAGGGAGAGAAAGGTTTCCGGGCGCACACCTGTATTTATCAGGGGAAAGGCAGCTGCAAGAAGGCCGCAGCCAGCGTAAGCAGTTACATATCCTGTGCGTTTTTGTTTTTTCCATTCCAAGAAAAGACTCATTTTCTGCCACCTCGTTTCTGATTATCTTCATCCACTATAGCCAGAAAAGTATCTTCCAGATGATCAGTGGGAAATCCCCGGCTTATAGCAAGAGATTTTAATTGGTCTAAGGTTCCCTCAAATAAAAGATGGCCGTGATTCAGGATACCAATATCATCTGCCATAAGCTCAATTTCAGACAGAAGGTGAGAAGACACCAGGACCGTACAGTCAAAGCGCTGAGGCAGGGATTTAATGAGAGAGCGGATTTCGTGGATGCCTACCGGATCCAGACCATTGGTGGGT
>ULQT01005167.1_pt1 | contig 17938 bp, 17 predicted proteins | sample 1954791 | NCBI WGS metagenome assembly ULQT01 (sample SAMEA4835663, study PRJEB28245) | human gut metagenome | biome: gut microbiome; material: fecal sample | place: Denmark | collected 2008 | reverse complement strand
AACATGAACACCAGCAGGATGTCAAACTTCCGTTCCTCGGCGTCCTGGCGGATCTCTTGAATGGCGTCGCGGTCAGCGGCAGCCACCTTGAAACCCGAGACACCTTTTTCCGCAAATTCTTTGATGATCGTCCATCCCTGGCTTTCCGCAAATTCACGGCAGTATTGTTTCTGCATCGGGATATCATCTTTTTCTACCTGTCCTTTGGTAGAGACTCGATAGAGGCAATATACTCTCTTGTTTTTTTCCATGATTGCACCTTGTCCTTTCTGGTGTAGGACTGCGGTGCATATGGTTTGCTGTCATTCAGTTGTCAAGGTTCATATGCACACACAGTATCCCACACCACTGGTGAAAAGTCTACTGAATCAAGCGGGCTCGTTTAGATTTTCAAAATCCTGCGCCATTAGCAGTGTCCGCTCAATTTTAGATACTGTGTCAGACTGTGTAACGGCGTTTTTAAAGCGGAGGGCAACAATCAGTCCGTCCACTTCCATCGTGATATATTCTGTCGGCTCAGAGTATCGGGGATGCTCCCGATCATACATCGCCTGCTGATAACTCATGTGATCATCCTCCTTTACATGCTCTGCTGCCAAGTTTGTTCTTCTTCGTGGTCGTCCTCGGCGTGGCCTTGGGCGATTTTCTTTTGCCGTTCCTTTCGAAGTGCCTTGCTGTCTGCGTGGTAGTGCGTGGTGGTGGCGTCCCTCACGGGAGCAAGCCCCTCGCCACGCTCCAGAGCGTGGCCAAGCTGGACCATACCACCCACAGCACCAGCCCAGTCAGCGCCAGGGCCGCCAGTCCCAACAGCAGACTGGTCCATGGGATATCCGGCAGACTCGGTCTGGGCAGCCTGATGCTGGGCAGAGAAAAACGCTTCTCTTTCTGTTTCCCAGCCTGTTCGCTCATCTGCTCCAGATGCTTCACCGCTTTCAGCAGTTCGTCCATCTGCGTCCGAGTCGGAAGCTGCGCCAGCAGTTCGTTGACCTTCTTCAGATAACCAGTCTGTCTCTCGGTGTGGTACCCCAGCGTGCAGAGGCTGCTCAGCAGTTCCTCCCACTCCGCTTTCATGGGATGCACTTCGGGAGGCGTTGTCAGCTCCTGTGCTGGGAGCTGCGGCGTGGTCTGTACCATCTGCGCAGGTCGGTTCTTCTCCAGCAGTTCGTCCATAGATAATTTCTTCTCTGATCCTGAACTCATATTCCATATTCTCCTTTAAATACTTGTCTCCGAATAGCAGGCGGTCACGGCACTGCCAGCCGCTGGGTGTGGTGTAGGTGATATTCCGCCGGGAGGTTTCCCAGCGTACCTTGTAGCCCTCGCTCTCCATCAGCGCAATAAACTCCTCACGGTTAGAGGCGTGGCGCATACAGTCGTTGATGATGTTCATGAGCTGCAGTTTCTTACTCTGGCCACGGGCGGCCGTGTGATACTCGCCGATGGACATCGTCTTGGTCTTCTCTTTCCTGTTCGTGGGGTTGAACACAGGGAGAGAAAACTCCATGCAGACCTGATCGTTGCGCTGTCGCAATTCCTGGAGCTGCTCCTTTGCGATGTGCAGTTTCTTTCCCGTATCAAAGTTGACGGAGTTGATGAGAAAGTGGGAATGAATGTGTTCCCGGTCTGTGTGGGTGCAGACCAGGACTTCATAGCCCTCATAATACTCAGCCAGCTTCAGCGCCGCCGCATGGGCGGTTACCGGGTCGACCGCTTCGCCTTTTGGGAAACTCTGCACCATGTGGTAGAACAGCACACCGTCGGTTTTGTGATGTAGGCGCTTGGTGGTCATGAAGTCCGCGTAGACAGATTCCGGCTGGCAGTTGATGCCTGTGACCAACTGTTGACCGTCACACTCGGTTTTCTTGTTCTGCATGGTGTACCGCATCACGGCTCCCATGCATCCGGTGGTCTGTCCTCGCTTGTAGTTGGTGAAGCTGATGATCGCCATTTTTCACCACCGCTTTCGTTCCAGAATCAACCGGACAGCAGCACAGAGTTCAGAGAACGCCTGGCGCACACCGTCCAGATTGATCACTGTGACGCGCCCCATGTGCGCCAGGGTGACAAGCTGATTCAGATTTCTGCCGATGGACTTCAGCTCCTTGAGCACTTCTTTCAGTCCATCGATGACCACTACCTGCTTTCCCAGGCAGCAGGCCGTCACATAATCGCTCATGGACATCCCGGAGCGTTTCGCCAATTCCTTGATGGCCTCCCGGTCTTCGGATGCCATCCGAGTGCTGAACTTGATATCTTTTTTCATGTTGTTTCCTCCAGTCTTTCGTAAAAATGGGGTGTGGGGCAGCGCCCCGCAAACAAGCGGAAGTCGGGCGGCGGCTGTGCCGTTGACCAGACAAACGCGATGCTGGCCACCTCCAAGGAGGTGATTCTCCCGCGCCGAACACCCGCACTCCTCCTTCGGCCACAAGCGGCCCAACACGGCGTTTCTTTTGCCTTGCGGGAGTTTACTCGCCGCACCTGGAAACTGCCCGCAAATCGCCGCACAGCGCCTCGACAGGGTCGATAGGGACGATTTCTCCGGCACCCTCCAAATCGACACTATCGGCACGACGCAGCTCAATCACTCGCTTGCCGTTGCTTCGGCGGATCACTGCAGCAATTCCGTTCTTCCTTAGGGCCTCAACGCTTTGCAGGATCATCCTTGAAATCTTTTTGGGCGTTACCCCTTCGCTTCTGTCAGGGTCGATCTTTTCGGAGAGTTCCGTGGGAGTGCCGATAAATATTGTTCTGGTGCTCATAAATACAGAGAGGAGAACGACGATCCGATCCTCACGCAGCACGGGTTCTTCTCTGCTGTCCGAAACCAACTGCCACACATTTTCACCGCTGCGTTCCAGCTCCAACTCCCGGTATTCGATGTCCCGGCCCACGCAGGTCAGTCTGGCTCTGCCGCTGCCCCGCTTTTCTTCCACCAGTGTGAAGCTGGAATCCACTGCGCCGCTGATGGCGGTGGTCCCGGAGATCCGGTGGAACACATCCTCCGCCTTTTCTTTCCGCAGATGGTGGATGAGCAGGATGGCGATGCCGTGCTTGTCCGCCAGCCGCTTGAGCACAGACAGATCCCGGTAGTCATTGGCGTAGGTAGCGTCGCGAGCCGGACGAACCATTTGCAGGGTGTCAATGATGACCAGCACTGTGTCGGGGTGTGCGGCGATAAATGCGCCCACCTGTTCCTCCAACCCTTGGCCGATGAGAGCGCACTCCGTGCAGAAGTGGACGCTGTCTGGTGCATCCTCAGTGATTTCAAAGAGTCGATTCTGGATGCGGAGGACGGAATCCTCCAGACAGAGATAGAGGGTGGTGCCCTGCTTGGTGGTCATGTTCCAGACCGGTTCTCCCTTGGCAACTGTCACCGCCAGCCATAGAGCAAGCCAGGACTTGCCCACCTTTGGTGAGCCAGCCAGGATGTGCAGACCCTGAGAGATCAGGGTATCCACCACAAAATTGGGCGGCTCCAGCGGACGATCCATCAGGGTTCTGCCGTCCACTGTGATCAGGGGATGGTTCATTTTGTTGTTCATGCTTGGTACCTCCATTTCAAGAATTTGAATACAAAAAGCTCCCACCTCAAAAGAAGTGGGAGTAGTATTCATTTTGATTTTGAAATGGTCTGTGGTAAAATAGAGCAAACGGAGGTGAGCCAATGACGACCTATCAGATCTACGAACTCTCTGCCCGGGCGGTGATGAGTTACGCCACGGAGCAAGACGGCGTTTACACCTTTGCTCTGAACCGCAGTGCCACCGAGCACTGCAAGGTACCGGGCGCCAAGCACGAGCAGGACAGCTGCGCCATGTTCCATCAGCTGATGTACCAACTCCACGGGGAGGGCTGGCGGGAGCGTAGCGATGAGAAAGTCACAGCGCTTTCCGATGTACTGTTCTATATGGACTTCGCCGGGATCTTTGACCGGCGTGGAACCGGAAGGACGCGGCAGGCCCGCCGGGAGAAGGCCAGAGACATGTTCCGCCCCGAGGGGATCACTCTGGACTTCGGCAGCGGCCCACACCGCTATGTGGCTTTTGAACGCTCCGCCAACATGAGCCGCCAGTCCCGGCTCTCCTTCATCCGGGCGGATCTGTATGAACCCATGCGCCAGCGGATCATGCTGAACATGGAACTGGATCGCTGCCAGCTCAGTAAACTCTACGCCTACAACGGTCTCATGTTCTCCAGTGGAACCCGGGTGGACGGCATCCACATTGACAAAAAACACCGGGTCATCGTCATAGACAATCCAACCAAGAGAGTGGAGCGAGCCTCCGTCATCACCCTGCGGGAAGGCAGAGAGCCGGGAACTTTTTACCGGGCAGATACACTGGAAGATCTGGACATCACCTGCTTTGATGGCGTGGGCCTCATTTCCAAAGAGTACGCAGATGTGGTGGACAAGACTTGCTGCGGCAGTCACACTCACACCTCCTTCCAGATCAGAATGCCCTACATCAAGGGGATGCTCCATCAGGTGGATTTCAAGGACTTTTTGAAGCGCAGCGGCACCCAGAGCATCGTAGACATCTGGGGCAAGGCGCACCCTGTCCGCAATGTGGACATCATTCTCACCCGCAGTCAGTTCAAGGCATACGGATGGCTGCGGGAGAACGGTATGACCTGGGAGGACTATTGGGACGCCTTTCGGGACTACAACCACGCCCTGTACATCACCAACCTGAGCAAGACGGAGCCGGAGAAACTGGTAGAGCTCAACTATCAATTTCTCTCCACCCTCTCCATCCAGCCGGAGGAGTTTCGCCCCGCCGACCTGCCGGAGGGCTGGGACCACAGTCCAGCGGATGATCCACGGCAATGGCTGACCAAGGCCACCGAGACGGCCTACTATAACTTTCGTGCCAATGAAGCATATCAGCAGGAATACTTTCGCCGGGGCCTGAGCCAACCCAAGAAGAGCCGTGCGAACATCATGGCCCGGGTGCTGGAGAAGAACCCGAAGTTTATTCGGGAATCTATCTATGCGGAACAGTTGGACGGACAGGCCCGGAAGATTCTCCGAGGCTACGCCGTTGGGCGGCTGCTGGTGCCAGGGGACAACCGATTCCTCTCCGGTGATCTGCTGGAACTGCTGCGGCAGTTAATTGCGCCCCGTGTGTTCCAGTTGCCCGGTGAGCGGGACTTCTGCAATCAGGTGATGGGAGACTTCTTTGCGGAGGACAGCTTCTTTGCACCCGGTGCGGCCTATGACCATGAGGACAGCTGCACCCTTCTCCGCAATCCCCACATCGCCCGGAACGAGGAATTGCAGCTGTCGGTGTATCCGGGGGGAGACGCACTGCGTCAACACTATTTTGATCATCTCACAGATGTGGTCATGGTGTCTGCTGACAGTTTGGCGGCGGAGCGGCTGGGCGGCGCCGACTACGACGGCGACCTCATCAAGACCATTGCCGACCCCATCCTGAACCGCTGTGTGAAGCGGAACTATGATTACGATGTTCATCAGCAGCTCTCCAACAACGCCAATCTGCCCCTGCTGAAAATTCCATCCTTGTCAGCACCCAAGTCCGACGCCAACGACTGGCAGGCCCGCTTTCAGACAGTGGAGAACACCTTTGCCGCCCGCATTGGACAGATCTGCAACGCCGCCCTGGATCGCAGCGTCATCGCCTACAACGACCACGCCGACCCGGAGGAGCGCAAGCAGTGCCGCCGGGACTTGGAAGCCCTGGCCATCTACAGCGGACTGGAGATCGACGCGGCCAAGACCGGTGTGCGGCCCAACCTGGATGAATTTCTGGGCGGACGAAAGGTGAAACGCACTCCCTTCCTACAGTACAAATATCTGTTGGAGCGTGCGGAGGAGCGCCGCCGCGCCTGGTACGAGCCCACCCACCGGGAGCGTCTGGATTCCTTCTTTTCCGGGATCGACTGGGACACGGTGGACTCCCCAGTGGAGCGTTTGCCCTGGCTGGCCCGCCAGTTGGAGCGCAACACGCCGAAGGTCCAGGAGAAACCGGCGAAGGACAGTGAGTTGTTTGTCTTTGCCCAGGAACGAAGTTGGAAGAAGCGGCTGGATGAGAACATTCTTTCTTCTGTTTCTGCCTTGCTGTGGGACTACGAGCACTGCCTCTCCCGCATCCGGGCCTGCCGCGCCCCCGCCAAGGGACAACAGCGGAAAACGGACATTGACCGCATCCTCTACGCCAGGGGACAGGAGGAGGTCTGCGACAGCGACGAACTGTATGCTTTCTTCCAGCAGCTTTCATCGGAGCGTATCGCCGCTCTGCGAAAGGAGATTGTGGAACAGCAGTGGCACCTGATGACAGAAGAACAGAGAGAAACATTTCTGCGGGAGTGGTTGCCGGAGGGTGCGGACTACTACGATTTGCTGACCGACTTCCGCCACGGCGGGTTCCGTATGCTGGGAGACCTGGTCTGTGACGTTGATGACCTGGAGACGGCCCGGGAGCGGAAGCAGCTCCGACGCCCAGCAGATTCTCCAGTTTTCCAGAAGATGATGGAGGCCTATCTGTCTGCCCCCTTCAGCGGCAACGAGCGGGCCGTGGTGTCCAAGGTCTGCCGCAAGCTGCTAAATAAGATTGTCCGGCCCAGCCTGGCGGCACCCTATGTAGTAGCCCTGGGCAAACGGAACCTGCTGTGGGATCTGCTGCCGGACCACATTGAGGAACATGTTCTGGAGGTGGACCATGCTGAATGAGTGGAAGGAGTTTCAGGACTACACCGGTGCGGTAAACTACACCGCCCGGAACAAGCAGGACACCACCTATCTGGGCCGGTTCACATTCGACACTATTCTGGACTTTGAGGGGCTCAACCGGGTACTGACCATCCTGGCAAGAGGGTTTCTGTTTCATAACGAGAATGGCAGCCCGGTCAAAGCGCCCCGGGAACGCATCGACTATGCCAAGCGGGGCCTGTGTGCCTGGTGCAGTGTGCCGGACAGCAAAAAAGCCACGCCCCGGGAGGCGTGGCAGTTCGGCAGTGATTTTAGGGAACTCCATTCAGAATTTCCCGGCCTTGTGGAGGAAAACGGCAGCGGATGGTTTCACCGCCATGTGCATCGGGTGGTGGATTTTGTGCGGGAAAATTCCGAACGGGTATCCAGCAGCGCCCAGAAGAAGTGCGCCGCCATCGAAAAGGTCTTTGACCGCGCCTGGCGGGACAAGGTGATCCAGATGCAGATTCCCCTGTTTGCTCCCACCACCAAGGGACAGTGGGGATTACGGTTTGACAGCTTTCTGGCCCAGGCTTTGGAGCTGGGACCGCTCCGCAGAGAGGAACCGTCACTGCCACCTGAACTATTAGAGCAGCTTCGCAACCTCACGCCCAAGGGGGTTCCTGTGGAGATGGTCGAAACGCTGGTGGCCTACTATCTTTCCAACAAGCCGGAGGATTCCGACTGGGTGGTGCTGCCGGTGGCAAACTTTGACGCGTACTTCGGCACCACCAGCTTTGGGCGGAAGTATCTGAAACAAATCCCGGAGGCCATTTTAGAGCGATCCGAAACAGGCTTTGGACTGTGCCGGTATCGGTTGGAGGAAGCTATTGTGATTGAGTAGATAGAATCAGGCATCCATTTCAGCTTCTTCAGCTGATAACGGATGCCTGTTCTCTTCATAATGATTCAGTTCGTTTGCCATTTCCCACGCCAGACGGAACCCGCAGATAAAGCTGTCCACGGAGCGTTGCTCTATCATCAGGTTCTGGGCATCGATGATCTGCAACACCAGTTTACGCTCCGGCTTGTCCAACCGCTCAATGAGCTGCCGGTGGCAGGTTTCAACTTCCTGTTCGGATTCCACCATAGGTAGAGGGGTGTAGAATTTGTCGTACAGCAATCTCAAAGTTTCGTTCATGTGCCCCGCCTCCTTGTAGCAAGACACAATAGCACAGGTTAAGGAAAATAGCCAGTTCTTTGCAGATATTTTACAACCAGAAAGTTGCGCTTTTATCCAGGGTCTCTTTCCTCTGTTTCCAGTCCGGCATCAGCATCGTTAAGAACGCATAGAACTGCTTCGAATGATTTGGGTGAACGAAGTGGCAGAACTCGTGCATCACGACATATTCGATACAGTTGCGTGGTGCTTCTAACAGCCTCTTATTCAGCGTAACAACTCCCTTTTTGGCCAAACAAGATCCCCATCGGGTCTCCATATTCCGAATCCGTAATTCTGGCATCGGCACCCCATATTTTTGAAATACAGGGTAGGTCTCCAAAATAATTTCACCGAAAATGGATCGACACTGCTCATCCAGGTAACGGGTCACCATCTTTTGCTTTTTTGCAAAGTCTTCCGTGTCTTTCACACAAAGGTGCAGATAAATCCCATCAGAGGAAATTGTGTCCCGCACATTTTTCTCCACTTTCAGGCGAACTCCTCTGCCCAGCAGATAGAAAGTCTCTCCACTGACATATTGCTTGGGTTGAGGAGCATACTGCGCCATCTCACGAAACTTTCTTTGTGCTGAGCGAATATAGGCCCCTTTGCTTACCACAAAATCATCGACTTTTTCAGCCGGGACATCTGGATTCGCTGAAACATAAACCATACAGTCCTTATGAACCCGCAGATTGAGATTTTTTACCTGCTTCTGCTCCAGCAGGTAGTGGATCTCGTTGTTTCCATATACAACGGTTCTTTCCTGCGCCATTGCTGTCAAAACCTCCGAAGTGCTACTGTTTTGACATTTTCGATGATCTTATCAATGGTGTCAAAAGACAGTTTTAATCCCCGTTCTTTCTCATAGTCATAAAAAAGGTCATCAATATCCTGCGAGATTCGGTCGTGGATTGTTTTGTTGTTGGTCCAATCCACTTGGCTGTGGTTGGCCACAATTTTTGTAATCTCTTCCGCAATCTCCGCAGCAAAATCAGGAGAAACTTCTGCTTCTTTTGCTTTGTCGAATACCGCTGACAGAACACCGTAAAACGCCTGGGCGTGGACATTATTCTTAATGGATTCCGGATAGGTCACGGTGCTTTTTCCGGCGTGATAGTCTTCCATGATGGTACGCATCTTTGCCAGATATTCGGCCTCAGAGATCACCTTTTCCTTGTACTGCTCCAATGCGTCCTTGATCCGCTTGGAGAAACTGTCGTAATAGGCGGGATTCTCCTGATATTTTTCGCTGATGCTGCGGGTCAACTTGCTGGTAATAGCGTCCGCCTTTGCTCGAAGAGATCCCAATTCCTCCAATTCCCGCTCAAAGTCATCCTTGTTCAGAATATCGATGGGGCTGGTAATCTGTTTCAGACCGGCTACCGAGAGGTGTGTATCAAGAAGATTTTGCATCAGCGGCTCATATTCCCGGTTATCAATGGCATCGCAGTAACGGATTTTCACGCTACGGCGTACCTTGGAGAAAAAGATAAAAGTGTTTTGATACTGCTTCAATTCATCCTTCGGAATGGCTGCATACGCCTGTTCCGCATTCAGCACCATATTCAACGCTTTGCCAAAGGTACAGAGGAGATTATAAAAGTTCTCTCGCTTCTTATCGTCAGCAAGAAACACTTCCACTTCTTCAGTGTCGCGTGGATTTTTCAAGTCTGTAAACAGTTCCGTCAGCCGGGTATAGGCTTCCCGCAGGCCAGCCACAGAGGACATAACATCCACCACGACACCCTTCAGGTCTCCGCCGTCAAAGTTCTCCAGCCCAGCGCCGCTGTACAGATCCATAGCGGTATCCAGCTTTTCAATCAGTCCACGGTAGTCCACAATGAGGCCGTAGTCCTTGCCTTCATACAGACGATTGGTGCGGGCAATAGCCTGGAGTAGACCGTGTTCTTTCAACTCTTTGTCAATGTAGAGCACCTGGCAGATGGGGGCATCAAAACCGGTAAGCAGCTTACTGCACACAATAAGAATATCGATGTCCCCTGCGCAGAACTGGTTCTTCATTGCCTCTTCGTAGGCATCTGCGTCACTGTAGCGGTTCATCATTTTATTCCAGTAGGCAATGACCTTATCGTCGGCACCCTCGTCTATATCGTCTACACTTTCCCGCAGATCAGGCGGTGAGATCACCACGGCACAGTTCAAATCCCCAAATTGCTCAAAACACTCCAGATACCGAACTGCATCCCGCTTGTAGTTAGTGGCCAGCATAGCCTTAAAGCCGGTATCTTTGTACCCATCAATGAAGTGCTCATTGATGTCCAGAGCGATCCGCTTGATACGGGCATCAGTGGAGGTCAGGCGGCGGATACTGCTCCATTTCCGGGAAAGGTCATCCCGCTGCGCTTCCGTGAGCCGTTTGGTGGTCTGTTTGAACCAGAGGTCGATATTTGCCTCGTCCACATTCTGTTCCACAAAGCGGCCTTCGTAAATGAGCGGCACAATGGCTCCGTCATCCACACCGTCCTTGATGGTATATTTATGGATCAGTTTTCCGAACTTGGCCATGGTGTTCTTCTCTTTTTTCATCAAAGGCGTTCCGGTAAAGCCGATGTAGCAGGCATTGGGGAACACCGCTCTCATTTTCGTAGCCAGCAGGCCATAGTTGGATCGGTGGCTCTCATCCACCAGCAGGAACACATCCCGTGAAAAGTTCTTGTGCTCCATTTTCTCAGCGGTGTTGAACTTATTGATGATGGTAGTGACCACATCCGCCTTGCCGCTGCCCAGCAGCTCTACCAGATTCCGTCCACTGGTGGCCCGAGCCGGATTTAGACGGGTGTGAGCGAACGTAGCGGCAATCTGACGATCCAGTTCCTTGCGATCCGTGACAATGACTACTTTCGGGTTACAGTCGGACAGTTCCATTAAGATATACTTTGCCAGCATGACCATAGTCAGGCTCTTGCCGCTACCCTGAGTGTGCCAGATGACGCCGCTTTGACGGTTGCCCTTTTCGTCTGGCTGTTGAATGGTCTTGATAATTTCTTTGACAGCGAAATACTGCTGATACCGGCAAATCTTCTTTACATTGGCATCAAAGAGCACAAAGTACCGGATCAGTTCCAGGGCCCGTTCTTTGCTAAACAGAGAAATCAAATTCCGATCCTGCTCAGTGGGGATGCGGTCAGTTACATGCTGGGCCAGTGCTTCTTCCAGAAAAGCAGTGTCCTGTTCCTTCCACACATTCCAGAATTTTTTAGGTGTCCCAGTGGTGGCATACTTCACGGTGTTTTTATTGGTCGCCATCACAATCTGGGCAAACTTGTAGAGCTGTGGGATATACTCCTTTTGTTGGTTGCGGATGTTCTGTTCCACGGCCTGCTCTACGCTGATCTGAGGCCTTTTACACTCAATGACGGCGAAGGGGATCCCGTTGATAAACAGCACGATATCTGGTATGGCCTTGTGGAGTTTGTCCCGGCTATCTACTGCAAACTCCTCGGTAACATGGAACAGGTTGTTCTCCGGATGCTCCCAGTCAATGTATTTCAGGTTGAAGCTGAGAGTCTTGCCCTCACCTACAGTCTCTGGATAGCTTTTGCCCAGCAACAGGGCATCATAGATTTTTTCACTGGAGCGGATCAGGCCGTCAGTTAAAGGCTCGTCCAGATCTTCCATAGCCCGCTCGATGTTTGCAGCGGAGAACTCGTTTTCCGCACCAGCGAAGGCATAGCGGTTGAGCCGCCGTAGCTGGCCTCGGAGGATGTCTTTCAGCAGCACGTGGTATCGGCTGCCTCTCTGCGCCTCGCAGTCCTCCGGGGATATGTAGGTATAGCCCATGGACCGCAGCAGATCAATGGCCGGCTGCTGGCTGATATTCTTTTCTAAGTACAGGGATTTGTCCATGGTTGCCTCCTTTCGGAAATATCAGTAAAAGCAGGAATAGCGGGGCGGGAAATCCCGCCTCGCTCTCCTGTCTCTGGATTTACTTTCCTTTGCGGACTCCCTTAAAAGGGGTGCCATCCTTTTTGACATCCATAAAACGACCGGTGTCACTGTCTCGCTTTACCCATTGTTTTGTAACAGGGTTAAAAGTCTGAGAGCGGTCTTTTACCGCACCGTTTCTATGTCCGTCGCCGCTGGGGGGATTGGTTGCCATGCGTTTTCACCTCCTTTCAATGCCACCTGTGCATGGCAAAATAGGCAAGGGTTTCCTCACAAATCTCCTCAGGAGACTTGCCGTGATCAATAATTTCTTTCAGGTCAGACTTCATCTTTTCCGTGTAATTCTGCCCATTGTCCACAACCTTCTTTAGCAGTTCTTTGAAGGTATGTTCCTGCATTTCTTTTTCCGTCATGTTTTCATCCTCACAATGCCCGTCAACAGTAGTTGCATCAGGGCTTTTTTCTTTTGTTTTTCCTGTTGGATATCCTGCTGGAGTAAGTCAATTTCTCGGTCAGCAACAGAAAGAACCGATGTTATTGCTTCTTGTTCTTTTATATTACACGGAATATCAATTTTCATATTTTTTACATCAGAACTTGAAATAGCTGGATAATTTGAACCAGACATAATCCGCTTTGCTTGTCTGTCTATATCTTCTAAAAAAATAGCACTATATAAAAAGTATGGTAATAAATGTGAAGGATTGCACTGAATGACGCAAAACCCTGTAGAGCAAACCATACCTTCCAGCAACTCCCCCGCCAAAAGATGTGAGTGTAAGTTAGGACGTACTGTTCCGTATAAGATATCATCCTTATGTACTACCCTTCTTGCTCTGGATGGTGCAGTTTCAAAAGTACAGTGTATAGTTTCTTTCAAAAATCCATTGTTTACATTTTCGAGTGTAATATATTCAAACTCAAAGTCCTTATTTGTATTGTTGGTAAGACTGTCATAGTCAATTTTTGTGTAGTGAGAGTTACCAATTCTAATCCGAATCCACTTCCCACTAAACCCCGGAAGGCGCTTTTTGCCGGTCAAAAGCTGCTGCATGAGGTGCTTTTTCTGCCGCTGCTTCTCGGCAAGACGCTTTTCTTTCAGTTCAATTATTTTGTCCTGGGTAGTGAGGATGGTGGCAATCTTGGTGCGCTCATTTATAGATGGCAACGGTAACATGAACTCTAAAAATTGAGAAAAATGAACACGCTGCTTCTCAACCAATGATCCCGTGGAGACCCTATTGTAGTAGGTGATCATAGGGCCACAGGTTAGAAAGCTATCCATAAACGGCAAGTCGCTTTCATGTACCGTTGTAAAAATATCGTAGTACCCCGAAACGGCAACCGGCATATCTCCCTTATGTCTGGCAACCGCACCAAAACGAAGGTTCATTGGGTTGTAAGCATAATCATTCGGCCTTACAATCTTATAAGAGTCCTCTTTTTTGACAAGGTGACTTCTTTCATATCGTTCCGTTTTCGGGGTAATCCCATCTTCTATTGTAAGACTGTACAGAGGATACTTTTCCAAATCGTCTGTATAATCACTTGTGCTGGTAAAAAGAGTGGAAAATGAGGTTTCCTCCCATTCTTCAGGCACAACTCCCAGCTTTCCTTTTTTATACCCATCAGGAACTTCACCCCGGCAAATTTGCTCGATTCGCTGTTTGATTTCTGGTGTCATACAGCAACCTCTTCCTTAGTCGCTTGTGGCGCAGGAAGAGTTGCAACATTGTTCGCTGCCTTCTTCTGCGTCTCTATTCTCGCCCATTCAAGTTCCACAACCTCTTTGATACGATCGACGGGATGAACAATAGTGAGGCCGCTATTCTCCTCTTGAATCATACGGTCTCGCCCGGTTTGTCTGCTATAAAGCGTTTCTCTGTAGGGAATGTACGCGCTCAGAATACCGATAAGGTTTGCACTGGTATTGCTCGGCGTTCCACCAATAGATATATGTTCCGGCCTGCTCACGATAGGACCACCAGAATTTCCAGGGAAGGTTTGTGCATCGACCAGAAATATTGGAGTACCCTTTTTTAACAAGAATGCGTCTGTAACTCTTGAAATACACCCAAGCCTACAAATGGGAACCTTGATTGGAGCGACTAAATCCATAGGGAACCCCAAGGCATACACGAGGCTTCCTTCGTTAACACCGGTATTTTGCATCTGCTCAAGTGTCAGGGCATGGTCAGCAAGATCAAATGCTCCCCAAATAGATTTGTCATTGATAAGTGTTTGCGGGAGAATTTGCAGTGCTATTATATCTGTTTTATCATGCGGATGCGCAGAGAACATAGGCACGCCCATGCTGTCATATAGGCTAATTCGATAATCCTTAACAAGCTCCCCTCCAAGCGAATTGAAACGAATGTAGACATATTTTTGTTGCTCAATAACATGCTTATTGGTGATGATGTAATATGTAGAAAGGTTTGGATTGTCAATTTCTTTTCGTCCAACGATAAAGCCCGTTCCAATCCAGTGCTTTTTTCCATCACCCCCATCTATGCCAAGAGCGACTACTGCATTTAAAAAAAAGTCTGGAATAATAGCCATGACATAGTTCCCTCCTTCGATTATTTATAGATGGCAATTACTTCAACCTTGAGGACGGGGCCCTCAATGGAAATCTTATCAAGTCCAACAGACTTTCCATTCGCTGTCATCTGACGACGCATAGTGCGCGGCAAGCGGATAAAGTCTTTCAGCGGATCAAAGATTTCAACCATATCTTTTCGCACCATACCAACAACCTTACAGAGCATGTACACATCTTGATCGGCATAGTCTTCAAGGCTGGCGTATTCCTCACGGAGATACTTTGCGTTCAACTTGCCAGAAATCGTAACATCATCGCATTCAATAATAAAGGGAATGTCTGCGGAAGCCTTACCTAATATTCCCTCTAATGCTTCCTGTTCTCCTGCAGACTTAGTTTCAATCTGCCCCATTAACATAGGCATAAACTGATCAATTAAGTTAACTGCATCAAAGGCTTCCGGAATTTCAAAACCACTACATATACGCAAGAGCTTCATCGCTGGGATTGTAGTCAAATCATATTCTGCGTTTAACACGCAATCGAAGTAGTCCTCACCCTCAAGCCTGCTAAGGTCAAGCTCAAAGCGATCGTAGTCGAAACTCACATCTTTCTCAAACTCTCCATCTATACTGGTTTCTGTTGCGCCGTTCAAACCGAAGCCGCTCACAGCAGCTGAAAAACCTGCGGTTTTTTTTCTGGGATACTGCCTTGGGTTGTACATCGTTTTTGCCATCAATTTGCCGTTTATAGGTATAAAGTTTGTCTTCGTCAAGATAGATAAAGCTTCTAAACACAGGCTTATCCCTCCTTTACAGCCCCAGTTCTTTCAGGTACTCTACCATTTTCGCTTGCACCTCGGCCAATTCCGCCTCGATCGAAGCAATATTCTTCTGCACCTCATCAATATCCACCAGTCCTTCTTCCTCGAAGGTATCCACATACCGGGGGATATTCAAGTTGAAGTCGTTCTCCTTGATTTCGTCGAAGGAGGCCACATAGCTATACTTATCCTCGTTCTGTCGAGCTTGATAGGCATTGACAATGCGGGTGATGTCGCTGTCCCGCAGAATGTTCTGGTTCTTACCCTTCTCAAAGTTTCCGTCCCCAGAGGCATCGATGAACAGTACATCCCGGCATGTCCGGTTCTTCTTGAACACCAGGATACAGGCAGGGATACCGGTGCCGTAAAACAGGTTGGCAGGGAGGCCAATGACTGCATCCAGCAGGTTCATCTCCACCAGCTGACGACGGATTTTACCCTCGCTGGCCCCGCGGAACAGAACACCATGGGGTAGCACCACTGCCATGCGGCCGTTTTCCGCATCCAGGCTGGAAAGCATATGCAGCACAAAGGCATAATCACCTTTGGAAGTAGGAGGCACACCCCAATCGAAACGGTGGTATTGATCCAGTTCGGCGGACATTTTCTTCTTGCCCTTGCTGTCTGCCTCAGCCTCCGAAAGGAAGCCGCTGTCCCACTTGTCCAGACTGAAGGGCGGATTTGCCACCACCACCTGGAACTTCATTAACTTATCATCCTCAACATTCTGAGGATTAGAGAGAGTATCGCCCTGCCAGATCCGGGCATCATCCACACCGTGCAGGAACATATTCATAGTGCAGAGAGCCCAGGTCTGAGCGTTGAGCTCCTGGCCATAGATAGCCACCTTGCCACTGGGTACTTTTTTATAGGCTTTCAGCAACAAGCCGCCGCTGCCGCATGTGGGGTCGTAGATTCGGTCGTTCTCCTTGGGCTGCACCAGAGAGGCTACCAGTTCAGAGACTTGGCTTGGCGTGAAGAATTCGCCTCCCTTCTTCCCAGCATCAGAGGCGAACATAGCAATCATGTACTCGTAGGCATCTCCGATGATATCGGCGGAACCCAACTGACTGGGACGCAGATCCAGACCGTTGAAATCCTCCAGCAGGTTACGCAGGGTAGCATTCTTCTCTTTTGGTTCACCGAAGTCTACCTGGGAGTTGAAGTCAATAGCCCGGAATACATTGCGCAACTTTCCGCTGTTGTGTTCCTCGATGTGGTTCAATGCCACATTGATTTTCTGGCCGATTTCAGCATCGCTCCGGTTGGCATAGAGATAGTCGAAGGTGGACTGCTCGTCCATTGCAAAGCGTTCCCGGCTTATGGCCCGTTCCACTCGGCGCATATCCCCGTCATACTGTTTGATATACCCTTCGCGCCTCTCTTTGGAAACATCGCTGAGGTACTTTACGAACAGCATGGAGAGGATATAGTCTTTATAGCGGGAACTGTCGATCTTGCCGCGGAAACTATCACAGGCGTTCCACAGGACCTGCTCAATATCTTTTCTGGTTGTCATCTTCATTTCCCTTTCTTTGCTCTTTTGTACGCTTGATTCAGTACACCAGCATAATACTTTTCTTTTTCATCTGCCAACATCCTAAGTAATTGGCGTTCTCTTTTGGCCAGCAGATTGAACTGGGCGATTTTACGCTGATCCTCCACGGAAAGAAAGGCCAATTCAAAGTCAGCTAAAAATCTTGCGTTAACCGCGCCAAGCATATTACTGGTTGCATTCTCATAAATTTTTCGTTTTATCTTTTCAGTATTCAGCAACCAAAAAAGATACTCTGGCAACAGGCTCTTATCTTCAACTCGAATCACTACAAAGTTTGAGGAAACCACCATTCCAGATGTAGTTTCATCAATCAGAACTGCTGTATAGGGAGCTGTAAGGCGGACAATGATATCTCCGCTTTGCGAGAGGTATTCTTCTTTCAGCGGTTCTTTTGCTTCATAGATATCGGCCTCTTTCAATTGAATTGTCCCTTCCTGCTGGATACACCGCAGATTAACCAAGGGATATCGATACTCACTTGGCGCTTTGGCCTGTTTTCTCGACAAGACCAAGCCGCTGCGAACACTCGCAAGGTCCTGCAATTTCATTTTTTCACCTCTTTTGTCACGGCTAATAAATAACAATAACTTTCTAAAAAAATTTCCCCCTGATGAATTATTTCCATTATACACCAGGCCATCTTTCTTTGTCAAGAACGAATTTGTCATGGCAAAAAAATAACTTTTGGCCTTCTCCACATATAAGTTTGCTGTCTACTCTCTCTTTATTGAAAAACTGGGGATGGTGTTTCTTGCATCTGCTCCTCGTCCAGCATTTTCATCAAACCATACACCGCAGTCCGCGGGCAGAAAACTTACCACCTTGCGAGCGCGTTCGGTTCGCATCCGAGAGGTCGAGGGTTCGAATCCCTTCAGGTCCACCATAAAAAGCCCGTGGAAGTAATCTTCCACGGGCTTTTTGTTGTGTTTTTCTGCTTTTGTTTCGGTAAAAAAAGGCAGCGGCCGCGTTTACCCTTTCCACACAAACGGCACACGCGCAGACAGGCGGGTGAGCGCCTCATTGGTAATGGTGCCGCACATGGCGGCAAACTCTTCTGCGCGCAGCGTTTGGCCGCCGTCTGTGCCAATCAGGGTTACCACGCTTGCAGGGCGTACATCTTCAATTTCCGTAACATCCACCAGCATCTGGTCCATACACACGCGGCCAACCGCCGGGGCGCGCTGCCCGCACACCAGCACCTGCCCGCCGCGCAGGGCAAAATCGCGCGG